>JAABUS010000312.1_pt1 | contig 124365 bp, 19 predicted proteins | sample 5560161 | NCBI WGS metagenome assembly JAABUS01 (sample SAMN10711885, study PRJNA513376) | rock metagenome | isolation source: Antarctica rocks | place: Antarctica: Victoria Land, Trio Nunatak nord | collected 2016-01-04
TAATATAATTTTTTTAATAATTGTTTTTATTTCTAGTATATTAAAAGTTTTATTTAATATAAAGATAATATCTTTTAGTTAAATTAATTTCGATTTTTGTTAAATTTAATTTTTAATATTAATAGTTATAGTATATTTAAATTTTTAAATTTTAAATTTTTAAATATTAAGCAACTAAGTAAAGTTATTATTTTTAAAATAGTTTTATTTATAATTTAATAAAACTCTATATTTGAGAAAATGTTATACAAATAATATTTGAAAATATAAATAATTGTTACAAAATTATTTATTTGTCGAAATAAATAAATCTATTAATTTTTAATTAAAATATTGTAGTAAAACTTTAAAAGATATATTTATTAATATAGAGATTGCAAATTTAATTTAATTGAGTTAAAACTATACATAAAAATAAAAATTATTTTTGCGATTAATTTTTTTATAAATAATTAAATAACTTGTTTTCGCTTAGCTTTTATTTAATATAAAGCAAAAAAAAAAATTTAATATTAATAAGTTAAAGAAGTATATATATAGGAAATATAATTTTAGAAAATTAATAAAAAATATTTGTTTTTTTTTAATTATAAACAATCTATAAAGTAAAAACTTAATAAAGTATTTATTAAAGATTTTAAAATATAACTTTATTGAAAACTTTATATAATATTAAAATATATTAAACTTTTTTGCAATATCTATATTAAAAATCTTTTATAACAAGAGATACTTACTTAATTATAAAAATTGCGCAATAATATTTGTATTTTTAATTTTTTTTTTAGTATTTTCTTTAATATAATTAATTAAATCTCTAATATTAGTTTTGTTAAACACAATTTATTAAACTATTCTATATAATAACTATTTTTAATAGAAACTATTTTAATATTATTAATTTTAAATTTGTTTATTTTATTAATTATTAGCAATTAATTTTACAATATAAGTATAATTAATTTTTCAATTATATTAAATATAATTTTTTTTATTAGTTTTTTAAAAACAAAAGTAAATAACTTTTCAATAAATATATTCTAAAATTGTTAATATTTAATTTTTTTATTTTATAAATAATTGTAATAAACAAATATAACTTAAATCTTTAATAGATAATTATTAATTACTTTTCTAATTTTAGAAAAAATTATTAATAAATAAGTATAACAAATTATATATTGCTTTCATATTTAATAAATACAATAATTTTTCTAAATATTATTTTAATATAAGTTATATAACTAGTAATTAACAATACTAGAAATAATATATAATTAAATAAAAAAAAATTGTCTAATAAAAAGTATAAATTAATAGTTAATTCGACTTTTATTTTTTTTAAGATTTATTAAATTTATTAGAATTTGCTATTAATATACTTAATAAACAACAAAAGATCTTTAATATTGTTCGAACTATTAAATATTAAGATTTTAATAATTAAAATATTAAATAAAGTAGAAAGTTATTGCAAAGTTAAATATGTCAATATTAACAACTTTAAGTTATAAACAATAATAAAAAAGAAAAAGAAAGAAAAACTTTAATAATAATGCTAAAAACTTGTCTTTAAATTATAAGTTTTTAAAAAAAAAAATTATAAATAATTTATTTATTTTTGTAGCAATAATTATTTAATAATAAAATTAAATTAGTATATTTACTTTTAAACAAAACGCACAATTATAAAAGACTTTAAATAACAAAACTTTATCTAATTTTACTAATAAATAAATTGTAATACTAAAAACTTTTATTTAATCTTTAATTAAGAAAACTATTTTTTATTTTAATTTTTTTTATAGTAGCTAAAGTTTTTAAAGCAATTAAAGTAGTTAAAGTAGTTAAAGTCTTTAAAGTACTTAAAATACTTAAAGTTTTTATTAATAATATCTAGAAAATTGTTAACAAAAATAATAGAATTTTAAAAAAAACTTTTTTAATATTAAATATTTCTTAATTTACGCAAAACTATAAATAAATTAATAATAAAAAAAAGAAGAACTTAATAATAAAATATATATATATTAGTAAAAATAAAGATAATTAAATACAAACAAAAATATTTTAAAAAAAATATTTTAATTTAATACTAAAGTCTTTTGTAATTTTTTAAATTTTAAAATCTTTGTTATTGTTTTGTTTCTTAATATTTGAAACAATATATTATATATTAAAATTTATTATAAAAACTAATAATGCAAAGCAATCTTTAATAAAAATTAAAATTGCAAAATTTGCTATTGCAAAGTCTATTATTATAAAATATATTATATAGAAATCTTTTACAATAATTGTTCAATTATTAAATAACTTTTACAATAATATTATATTTAATATAAAGAATCTATTTTGCAATTAAGCAACTTTTATATTTATTTTAATATTTAATAGTTACAATACTAATTAAAGTTAAAGCAATAAAAAGTTACAAAATAAAATAATACAAATAGATACAATTATTGTTTTTAAAAATAAATTTTTTAATAAACTTAATATTATTATTTGTCGATATTATTTTATTTATTTTAATAAAAATAACAAAAACAAACTTGTTTATACTATTTTTTCTAATTTTAGAATAAACAATTATCTTTACTTAAAAATAATTAAAAATATAGAAAAGAATTTTAAACAATAGAAAATTAATATTTTCAAAACAACAATTAAATTTTCGCAAATTTAAATTCTTTTTAACAAAAATATTAATTTGTTATTAAGATTATATATTTACAAAAAATTTAAAACCAAATTGTTAAAACAATTTTAATACAATTAACTAAAAAAGATATTTTTGTTTAAATTATATATTATTGATTTTAACAATATAAATTTAAAAAAACGCAAATTTCTTTATTATAAATTAGATATATTTTATTGTAGTATTAATTAATATTATTTTGTAAACTTCTTTATTTAATTAGTGATTTTATAATATTTAATAAATTTAACAAAGACTTTATTAAAAAATCTTGTTTTTATAAAGTATACAAAAGATTATTTGTTTAATATCTACAATAATTTATATAACAAAAATAATTTTTGCAATTAAAATATAAATTAATATTTAAAATATATAATATTATATTAAATTTAAAGCAAAAAGAAAATCTTTATAAATTTTAGTTTTAATTCGAATATCTTTTTAACTAATAATAATATAACAAATAGCAAAAAACAATAGTAACAAAAATATATATATATAGTAACTACAATATCTATACAAGATATATAATATTATATAATATATAGCTAGATATTTTGTTAAAGACTTCTTTAGTTTTTTAATACAATATAATATATTACAATATTTTTTTTTATAGAAAACTTTAGCAATAACTTTATTTGCTTTATTATACTTTAAACTATAATAATAATTTAATATATATAATTTAGAATTATATATTAATATTCTTTTATTGTTGCTTTTTGTTATTACTTTTATTGAAGTTTTTCGCAAAGATATTTTTTTTTAATTAATCGATTATTATTTAGTTAACTCTTTCTATTAATTAATTATTATACAACGAAAAGTAAATTAATAAATTGTTATTTAATCGACTTTTCTTGTTAATTAGTTATTATTTAACAAAAAGTAAATTAATTAATTAATATTTAATTTACTTTTCTTCTTAATTAATTGTTATTTAACAAAAAGTAAATAAATTAATTCTTATTTAGCTAATTCTTTTTATTAAATTAATTAATATTTAATTTACTTGTTATTATATAACAAAGTTTTTATTAGTTAAAAAGCAATTTTTTAATTAATTCTTAATTTAGAATTATAATTTAATTAGTATTTAATTAAAAAACAATTATTGTATAATTAATATTTTGTTTCTTAAAGAATTTAGTACATAAAATAATAAATTTTTTTTAAATTAATATTTAATATAAATTTAATATAAATTAAATTTATATATAGTATTTCGAATTTAAACAAAAGTTTTTAAACTATTAATATTATAAAATATTTATAAAATAAAGATATAAATTTATAAATTAGTTTATCTTTATTGTTGTTTTAATTGCTTAATAGATATTGTTAGTTTATTTGCAATATAATTATATTTAAAATATATTTTATATTGTTAATAATATTAGATTTCTTTAATTTAACAACTTTTTTGTTAATTTTTTCTCTTTTTTTTGTAAAAGTTTGTTATATTTTTGATAAATATATTGTATGCGTTGTTTTTGTACTTAATTTTTAATTTAATATTTTAATAATATTGTTATATATTCTTTGCTTAATTTTAATATATTATTTATAAAATTTAAGTTTAATTTATATTTATTCGAACTAAACAACAATATATATCGAATTAATTTTTTTTTTTTTTAAATAGTATTTTTGTATATTGTTATATTAAAAAAGATATTTTAAATTTTTTATCTATTATATATTAAGTTAATATCTAATATTTGTTTCTTTTAAATAATATTTTTGTATATTGTTGTATTAAAGAAGACGCAAATTATAATTTATTTTAGATATAAATTTCTTACTTAAAACAAATTTATTTCGAGTAAAAAATTTTATTTAAAATAAACTTTATTTATATTTAACTTATACTTAGTATAATTATATTAAATTATAAAAATTAATAGTAATTTTTGTTTGCAATTAAGATACAAATTTAATATATACATAGTTTATATATAATATAAACTTTTTTATTTAATATTAACTAAAAATTAACTTTTAAAATTTTGCTTCTATCTAGTATATATTAAATATAAATTTAATTCTTTATATTTGTTGCATTTTTAAAGTTGTCTAAAGTTTATAATATTAAATTTAAAATCAAAATTTATATATTGCAAAATTAAAGAACATAAAATGTTATCAAATGTAATATAAATTAAATATAATTATTACAATTTTAAACTAAATAGATTTTGCTCTTTAATTATTTTTCAAATCTTTGCTCTTTAGTTTTAAATATACTATAAATAATATTTAACGTCTTTATACTTATAGTATTTATATTTATTTCTTATATATAATTAGTTTTGTATAACTAGTATTCTTGTTAATTAAATATATACTAGCTATTAAAACTCTAATTTTAATATAATATTAATTATTTCTTTAAATATAATCTTGCAAATTGTACGTTAAAAATATTTATATTTATTATATTTTTTGTTTTGCGAAACAAATTCTAGATATAAAGTTATTAGAATAAACGCTTTGCAAAATATAATTAAATTGTAACAATAAATATCTCTTAAACAATGTACAATTTAAAAATATTTAATTTTGTTAATTATTTAATAAATTTATTAAAATAGATAAACAATAGATTGTTTTAATTAAAATTTAATAAATTTGCTAAAATAAAATTAATAAACTTGCTAAAATAAAAAGATAACAAATTATTTTAACTTCGATTTAATAAATTTGCTAAAATAGTATTAATAAGTTTGCTAGAATAAAATTAGTAAATTTGCTAAAATAAGATTAGTAAACTTACTAAAATAAAATTAACAAAATTGCTAAAATAACAATTACAATGCAATTTTGTTATTATTTTTAAATATGATTTTTATCTTTATATATTAAAAGATTTGCCACGCAACAAAATAATACTTTAAGTAATATTTATTTTTAATATTAAAAATTTTGTTTTGCAAATAATATAAGTTTTTTAATATTTATATAATATTAAATATATTTAATCTTAAACTTTTATTTTTGTTTACAAATATTTGTATTATTTGTATTTTATCTATATTTGTAATATAATTAATAAAAAATTAGTTTTAAAAAACAAAATTAAATCTAGCTTTAATAAGAATTGCAAGTTATTTAAGAAACTTTTAATAAATAAATATTAATTAAATATTAATGTTGTTTTTTATTATAATTCTTATTTTGTAAAAACACTATTAAATTAAACCAATCTTAAAAAAAATTAGAGCTTAAAGAGATTTTAATTTACTTAAAAACAATATATTCGAGTTTTTCTTATTTATTTAATTTATTTTTTATAAAATTATAATTAATAAACTAATTAAATTAAATTTGTTAAATATATTAATGTAATCTTTAATATATTAGTTGCTAAATAATAATTTTGCGCAATTTTATAAAAAATATATTAAAAAAGAAAACAAAAATAAAATAAAATAATATTGTATTTTAGTTAATTAATTTAACAATTTTAATAAAAATTAACAAATAACTTTTTAACTTTTTTAAAAAACAATTAAAAATAATTTAAAATTTTTTTTTAATTATTATATAAGAATAGTATTATAATTGTTAAGTTTCAAATTAATAAAAAAATCAATTTTAATTATATTTGTAAACTAAAAATTTAAATTAATTTTTTGAAATATATTTAAGTTAAGTAGAATTAACAATAAGTATTCGAAACAAAACAATATATTGTTTTTAATATAAAAGCAACAATATATTAATTTAATACAATTTATTTAAAATTGTTATATATTAACTAAAACAAAAACTTTCTTTTTTTTAAAATAAAAAAACTATATTTATTAAATCTATTTGTATAATTTACAATTTTAACAATAATAACAAACAAAACTATTTTTATAAATTTAACTTATAAACAAAAAATTAATTGAATAATATTTATTTTACTTGTAATCTTAAGTAAAAGCTACAAAATATAAAAAACAATAAATACTTTTTAGATTTTTTTGTTTTTATAAGAAATTTTAAAAAATTTAAATAATAAATTATTATATTAATTTCTAAGTTTAACAATACTTTTTAATATTTTGTTTTTAAAAATATTAAACTTAGTTTTGTTATTATTAAAATTATTAACAATATTTTTAAAAAAATTAAGTATTGTTTCTTTAATAAATTTGTCAATTTTTATTTAATAATAAATAATTTGTTTAAAAATCTAAGTATTTAATAAAACAATCTAGACAAAAAACAATATAATTTTATTAAAATTATATTATTCGAATTTGTTATAAAGAATATCGAAATCTTTAATTAATATATTAATTGCTTTATATCTACAATAATTAAGATTTCTATATTAGAAATTAATAAAATATATTAATTTAATAAAAGTTTAAATTATAGACTTTAAAATTGTTATATTATTTTAAATTAATTGAAAATTTAACAAATAAAGAAATTTTGTTCGACAACTATTTGAACTTTTATCTATATATAAATTATTAATAATACTAGTAAACGCAATAATTATATTAGTATTTTTAAGTTTTTTAGATATATTAATATAAATACTTGCAATAATAATAATTTTAGTATACGTATTTTTATTTACAATTAAAAACAAAATATAAAAATATAACTTTAAACTTTTAAAAACAAAATTAAGTTTTTAAGTTTTTAAATTTCTGTCAAAAATATTTTAAATTAAAATATAAATTATATTATAAAAATATCTTTTGCAAAAACAAATTATTAATTAAGATTAAAAATAAAACTTTTATTAAATTTAAAACTTATAATATTAGCAACTTTAAATTAATAATATTTAAAAAAGAAAGTTTTTCTAATATTTTAAAATAACAACTTAGATAACTTTAGCAAATTAAAAAACTAAATATATTTAACAAAAATTACAATTTAAAACAAAAATTAATATTTATAAGAAAAATAATAAAGAAACTCAAAATTATATTTAATTTATATAATAGAATTTTACTTATTAAAATTAAACTTAATTTTAATATTATTAACAAAAAGTTACTTAACAATTAGCAACTAGATTTTTATATTAAAATTTGCTCAAATTAAGTTTATTTACTTTCTAATAAATATTATATTAAAATAATACTATTTATTAATATCGAAGTCTTTAATAGAGTTTTTATTAATAAAAAGTTTGTTAAATTTTATAAACTTTTTACTATATTATTTTAAAATTTTATTAAATTGCGTTTAATTAATAACAAATTTGTCTCTAATATTATTTATATTGCTTAAATTATTGTTAATCTTAGCAAATATATTAATATTTTATAGTATTTAATAATTGAATTAAAACAATTTGCAATTATTTTTAATATACTTTAAATAAAGAAATATAATATACAAATTAAAGATAATATACAATTTCTCGAATTTAATTTCGATTATTGTATAAAGTATTGTTTGTTAAATTAACAATTGTTAGAGATCTTTAGCAATTAATATAAGCAATTAGAATATTTGTTTTCGAAATTTTATAAAATCGACATCTATTAAATAAGTATATTTGTATTTTTAAAGCTTGCTATTAAAGAAGACTATAAAACAATTATAATATTGCTTAAACACTTTGCTATACTAGATTAAAAAAAAATCTAGCTTGCATTGCAAACAATAATATAATTATAAATATTGCAATTATTATTTTCGATAACTACAACAAATTCGATACAAAATTTAAACAAAATTCTTCGAATATAAAACAACTTAAAAAGCAAATATATTCGAAATTTAAATAATAAATTAAGCTTTTTAATTTGCAAGAAATTAACAAGTTATTGTTTAATAAAAATATTAATTATACTATTAATTTTGTTTCAAAAACAATTTCTTTAATTAAAAAAATCTACAATATATTTTGTTAAAAAGAAGAAATTATTAAAGTCTATCTAAATAATATAAAGAGCAAAAATTAAATTTGCAATAGTATTTTATAATATATTGCTTCTACTCTAATTAAGAAATCTAATAAAGATTTGTATATCTATATAAATTATAGAAATTTTAATACTTTTACAATTAAGAATTGTAATACTTTATTGTTAATTCGAGAAATCTTGCAAAAATTATACAAAATTAAGTACTATAACAAGTTCGATATTATTGTTGTTTTTAACAAGATTCGAATATATTTTAATAACAAATATAAGATAGTTTTTATTATTTGTTACAATTTGTTTAAATATATTATAATATCTTTTAAGTTATATAATACTTTAATTATGTTTCCATTTTTCATTAATAAAATTCTTAGTCTCTACTTAAACAATTTTTGTATTATTTATATAAATAATATCTTAATCTATAATAATATTAAAAAGAAATATAAGAATTACACAAATAAAGTTTTCGCTAAACTTTATAACATAAACCTTTATTTAAATATTAACAAATATATCTTTTTTGTTAAACAAATTAAATATTTAGATTTAATTATTACTATTAAAGAGATTCGAATAAATTCTAAGAAAGTTAAATATATTTTCGAGTAAAAAACTTCTATTTGTGTGTGCAATATACAAATCTTTCTAAATTTTGTTAATTTTGATTAACAATTTATTTATAACTATTTGAGTCTAGTTAAATCTTTGTTAGTATTTAATAAATTTAAAAACAAAAGTTTTAGTTTTTTATAACAATTTAATAATCTTAAAGATCTTGTGTTTAAAGTTTTTAAAAAAGTCTTTATTAATTAATTTATTTTTTATTATTTCGATCTCGATTTAGAGATTTGAATCGAAAGTAATATTTGCTACTTTGTAATTGTTGCTATACTCTTGCAAATAATTTAAATAGATTGCTTTATTTAATAATTTATATATTTAAAATTATATTACTTGCGAAGTGCAATTACAAGATCTATAATAAAAAACTGTTAATTATTGTTTGCGCTTTTAAGAAATAATATTTAGAGTATATTAATATATTTGTTAAACAATCTATTAAAATTATTATCGATTATTGCAAGTTAAAGTATTTTATAACTATTAAACAACTCAATTGTTATTAAGCTTGCTAAATCGAATTCTTGTTTAAGTTTAATTTTAAAATTATCTATCGATTAAATATATTAGATACAAAGCTAAATACCTTAATTAAACAATTATAGAATTTGCTCTCTAACAAAAACAATTCTTGTAATTAGTTTTAAGAACAAACAATTTTTAAGTAATATAACTTAAAATTAAATATAGTTAAAGTTATTGTATTAATTTTGCTATTATTAAATATTATTTAGAATCTAATAACAAAGTTAGTTTGTTTGCTTTAAAACTCTATTAAGTTTAAACTAATTACTAATTAAAAAATTGCAAAAGCTTACAAGAAATTTTTATTGTTTGCAATATTTGTACTACTATAATAAAATTAACTTTGTTTTGCTAGATCTTTTTTCTTAATTTCTTTGTTTGCTATTGTTGTATTTACAATTTTTTATTCTACAATTTTTTGATCTTTAATTTTGAATTCTATTTTTTTGTTAAATATATTTGTTATATCTATATCTTAACTATCTATATTTGTAACTTTTTTTACAAATTAACTACTATTTATTGTTGCAATTAATATAACAAAAAAGAAGAATTTTAAGATAGAACTTGATTTCGAAGTTCTTACTTAATAAATATTAAAAATATATTTGTATAACAAAAAAGTAAAATAAATTATTTAAGTTAAGAAAGCTAATAAATAGAAGATTCTAACTATTTTTTGCAAAACAATTAAGCTAGAACTTAAGAATTGTACAATAATTAGATATTTAACAATTAAAACTAAGTATCTATTTGTTCGAAACAAAATATATATTTCTTAAAACAAAAATAATACTCTTCGAGTTAAAACAATTAGATTTTAGTATAAATTATTAAATACTAAATATTTAGATCGAACAATAGTATTTAAAAAAATTCAATATTACTACTATTAATCTATACTATATTTAGATATTAAAAAATATATTAAAATGTATTTAATTTATAAATATATTAAATTATATTACAAATATAAATACAATTTACTAAAGTTTTTATCTATTTTAGATTATTATTAACAAAATATATTCTACAACTTTATTATCTTTTTGTTGCTATATTACTATAAAGAAAAGATTTTTTAATATATTTTAATAATAATTAATAACTTATTTAAAAGTAAAAAGTTTATATTTATAAACTTTTTAGAAATTAAATTTTTTATTTAAATTTTTATTAATTTTGTTTAATATATTAAGAACTTTTTAGCTATTATTGTTTTTAATAGAGATACGTAAAATTTATTGCTTACTTTTAACAATATTTTTGCAAAAAATTAGAAATTAAATCTAAACTATTAATTGCGTTCTATTTAGAAATTAACAATTCAATCGAAAATATTAATATTGCTCTTAAATAATATCTTCGAATATATATATAATACAATTCAAATAACTAAGTTAATTATCTTGTTATTATTGAATTTGTCGCAAACAATTATACTAGCAAATCTATTAATTATTATTTTTCTTTATTACTAAAGATTATCTATTACAATTAGATCTAAAATTATCTAGAGTTTTTTTTAACAACAATATATTTAAAACTTATTGCAACATAAAGAATGTTAATAAGATTGTTAAAACAATCGAGATTTTCCAAAACTTTTCTTGTTAAAAACTTGTCTAAATTTAAATTAAATAAGTAGAGTTTACTAATTGCAAATATATTGCAATCTCGAAATTTAACATTAATAATTATATTATATTTAATATTCGAAATATTAAAAACAACTCGATTATATAAGTTTCTAAAATATAAAAATATAAATTTCTATAAAATTTATTAAGCAATTAACAATTATATTTACAGACTAAAATTGCTTAAAATAATAAAGATTTATCTAATATTTTATTTATAACTTTTGTATTTTAACAAAAGCAAACTTTTGTTAAATTAGCAAATTAAACTCTTGTTGCTTGTTAATATTGTTAAAAATATTGACAACAATAATTTTGTATTCTATATTAAAGATATCGAAACATTACAATACAATATATACAAAAATAACAATAATATAAATTTAATTCTAACTATTACTAATTATGGACCCAAAATACTACAATATTAAATTTTCTTTATAGACTATACAAACTACAACAATAGATTTAAATAATTCAACTACTCTATAATTAACAATTGTTCTAATTTTGTTATTAACTTTTATTGCGAGTATCTAGATACAACAAGATTTTACTAGATATTTAATATATCTTCTAATTGAAAATCTAATAAGTAGAACAATTTGCGTCTATATAATTTTGCGCTCTTTTGTAATTGTTGTCAAATATTGCTTAATATATATCTATAGCTTTTGTTGTTGTATCTAGAATCGATCTTAAAAATATATTATTAATATATTATTATTTTTAAGAGTTACTTGTTATATATTTGCAATCAAAATTAAAGATTTTTTTAAATTAGATTTTTTTAATATGTTATTTTGTCTCTTGCGTCAATTAATAAGAATCTCGAAAACACATTATTAATATATTACTATTGCTAGAAATTAGTTAATATATACTCGCGATTCTTGTTGTTGTCTCTATAATATTTTTGTTAGACACTTTATAAATATCTCTTCTAAATATCTTTTAAATAAAAGTTAACTTAACATTTTTAAATATACGCACAATTGTATATAAATTGTTGTTAAAACACTTTTATATTATTTTCTTTCTCTATATTGCAAATTTAGACAAACATATTCGAATACAATTAAAATTCGACAAATTTCGACTTTTTAATATTGCTATTTTCTTTTGTTATTGTTGATTCTCTCTTAAATTACGTAATTAATCGATTCTCTAAACTCTTTTGTATATAATTAATCTTTCAATTTTTCTTAAATGCAATTAATCTTTATCTTGTTATTAATTCTTCGATTTTCGCGTTATATAATCTAGATTCTCTCTAAAATTAGAGTTAATAATTTTTTGTATCTTCTTCAATTTTTTTATATTTAATATTTGCTTAAAATTTATTTACTTTCTCTTTCTTCGATCTTATTGTTGTTTAACGAATTGCTCAAAACTTGATTTTTGTTGTTTGACAATTGCTTAATATTTAATTTTAAATACTAGATTGTACTTAACAATTGTGCTCGATACTAATTGAGAGTAGTCGAAAATTAACTAGAATACTATTTGCAATATATATGTTTTTTGCTTTGCATATATATGTTTTTTGTATATTTTGTTTTAAAATTTTCAATTATTTCTTTTTTATTCGACAAATTTATTCTTTTACTTAATGTGTATCGAAAACTTCAATTTTTATTATTAAACAATATTTAATATATATTCGATATTAATTGAAGTTTGTACTTGACAAGTACTCGAAATTAACTAGAATTAACTAAAAATACTAATTGAAAAACTCGATATTATTTTGTTAAAACTTGCAAATAGAAAAAAGAGATAATATTACAATTTTAGACTAGACAAACTTTGCTTTTCGATTATTTTTTAAATTCTTGTCTTTTAGTCTTAAATATACTACAAGTAATATCTAGCATCTTGACACTTATAGTATTTATATCTATTTTCTATATATAGTTAGTTCTATATAGCTAGTATTCTTGTCAATTAACTATATACTAGTTATTAAAGCTCTAATTCTAACAATAATTTTATATCTACGCAATTCAATTACTTGTTTTGTATATATATTATATTTAAGTGTAGTCTATATTTAATTTAAATTTTAATATTAATATATCTTTTAATAATATTATTAATTTTTTTGTCTTTAAAGTCTATATATCTTTTAACAAAAAGAATTTTTTTATATTTAGAATTTTTGCAAATTAAGATTAATAAACGATTTTGCAACAAATAAATAAAATTAAAATTTATTTTATACTTATTATATATTAGATATTTGTTAAATATATAAGCAAACTTTATATTTTAATAATATTAATATTATTAAATTAGATATAATATTAAGTAATAAAAATATTAATAAAAATACTTTAATTAAGAATCTAGAAAATTAAAATATATTAAACAATTAAGATTTTAATAATTTTAACAAATTATTGTTTATTAAACTTAAAAAAATAAATCCTTTTTTATATTTTATATTTATTGTATATTAAATTAATATTTATCATATATACAGTTTATTAATATTAATAAGATTGCAATTATTTTTAAAGAACACAATTAAATAGTTGTATTAAAAGTACAAAATTATTGTTAAAATAATAGATAGTAGAACGCTTAGTTACTATATAGAAGCTAGAGCTTTGTCTATCTATATATATTAGTTAAAACTATTCGAATTAATTATATAATATCAAATTAAATACTATTAAATCGAATAGTATTAATATTAAATTAAATTAATTATAGTATTTTAATACTTCTATTTAATCTAAATCTACAAATTAGCTTTTATATAAATTATATTTTATATTTTATTAAGTTTAAAATCTATTTTAAAACTATTAAGTTTCGAATATTTTTTTTAGCAAAAGTAAAAGAAATATATAAAAGTTCTCTATTAGCAATTTATATATAGATATATATATATTTACAAATTCGAGATACTCTAAAATTAAAAAATATATAAAAAACAAAATTTTAACAGAAGATTATATAGATATTGCTAACAATATTCGATAACTTTATTAGTAAAACAAAGAAAACAATAAATATAGATTTAAATAGATAATACAAAAATTAACAACAATAAATATAGCAATTATTTAGTTGCAAGTTGTTTAAATAACTAAATCTAGTATCTATATTCGAGATTATAAATAATTTAGTTACTAAGTTAGTTTAAGAGTTTGTCGAAATATTTTAAATATATTACAAAAAAGAGTTTTAATTAATTTGTTAGCTATTTGCTTTTTAATAAAAATATATTTTATGTTACAATTCTAGACTAGGCAGGCTTTGTCCTCCAGTTATTCTTCGAGTCTTCGCTCTCTAGTCTCGAATATACTATGGGTAACATCTAGTGTCTTGGCATCTATAGTACTTATACTTATTTTTTGTATATAATTAGTTTTGCATAGCTAGTATTTTTGTTAATCAATTATATACTAGTTATTAAAGCTCTAACTCTAATATAATATTAGCTATTTCTTTAAAAACAATCTTGCGAATCGTATTCTAAAGATATTTATATTTGCTAACTTTTTTTTCTTTGAGACGTACTTTAAATATAGACTTATTAAAGCAACTTTAAACATAAAGCTACTAAAGCAATTCTAAATATAAAGTTACTAGAATAGGCGCTTTGCAAAGCGTAATTAAGTCGCGACAATAAATATCTTTAAGAAAGACGTGCAACTTAACAATAATAAATTTTGTTAATTCTTTAGATAAGTATTTCCTAATTTTTATTGCGCTAAGTTGAAAGAAGTTTTACAAAAAAGATAGTAATTTTGCTACAATAAACAAACAAGTTTGTTAAAATTGATACTTATATTGCAATGTTATTGTCTTCGAACAATATCTTTTTACTTTGCGCAAAGTTTACTATGCGATACAATACTTAAGCAATACTTGTTTTCGATATTAATAATCTCGCTTCAATGCTTACTAATTTAATCAAATAAAAGTAAATTGTATAATATATAATTAGAGCAAACATATTTAAACTATTAAGTTTACATTTTTACTTACTACTTCGATATTGTTTATAATTATTAAGATTTACAAAATTTGTACAAATCTATTACGACAATGTGTCGCAATTTCGTTATAAAGAGTTAAGCATCTTATCTTAATTTTAAGTCTTGTAAAAGCGTTGTATCTTAAGATCGATTTTAGCATTAATTAAATATAAAAGCTTTGTTATCTTTGTCAAAGTCGCAATTGCAAACTTTATTCGAACTTGTTTTTAAAAATCTTAAATTAATCGAACTTAACAATAACTTTTTTAAGAATATTAATATATTATCTCTATTTATTAAGAAGTCTAGACGTAAGATTAAAGTTAAAGCTAATCGATTTTTGTTTTATTAATTTTTTTTCGATTACAATTGTTGTTAATAAGAGACTTAAAAAAACTTCGCAAAGCTCTTATATAGCAATAACTTCGTTAAAGATGTAACTAAAAATTTCGCATATTAATTTAAGTATATTAACAACGTTTATTCTTGCATACAATATTTAATACAATATAAGAAAGATCGAAACAAAGAAATTATATAATTAGAGACAAATTTGAACAAAACTTGAATTATTTGCAAGAATCTACAAAAAAAGCAAAATATAAAACAAATTAAAGACAAAGCAAAAAAGAAAACAACTAATATGTTAATCAAGAAACGAAATAAATTAATTAAGAAGCTTAATTATTGTAAGCAATTCAAATCTATTTATTATTTATTGTCTCGTCGAAATTTTAACAACGATAGCGACAACTACAATATATTTTTTCAAAAATTAAATCAATAGAATCGCAAATGTCTTAACGAAGTCTATAGAAATAGCTTGCTTAAGATTAAGAAATTAATGCATAATAATATTAAATTTCTCGATTTAATTGTCTTCTTAAATAATTGAAAGAAATTTAATCAATAACAAATAGCGCTCTTTGTTAAATTTAGAGCTTGGTTTTGCATATTCGATAACAAACTAATTAAGCTAATATATATTGCAATCAAATATACAAAAAACGTTTTTAAAGATATTAGATATTGTTTGTCGAATTAAGACAACAATTTTGTTTAGCTCTATAATATATTAGCTAAATTAATAATAAATTTCTACGCTTAATTTGACAAATCTAATTAACAATATAGAAACTTTATTAAGCTTATATTATCTAATTTCGTTATAAAGTTTTCGAAAATCTTTAACAAATACGTAACTCGATTTATATTAATTGTAGCAAGCATTAAGCTACTCGAAGATTAAAAAATGCATTAATTTAATTTAAGACTAAGCGACAAGTTATACAATCGATTTGTCAATATAATTAATGTTATTAATATTAATAACTTGATCTCTTAATTACGCAATATAAATTTTAGAATAAAACAAAAGAAAAATTATTAATTGTTACAAGCTAGCGCGCGTAATAAATTTATTACTACGCAAGTAGACAAAAATTAAAATATTACGCGCAAACTTACAAGTAGATTCGAAGCTTACAACAACAAATCAATTAATCGTGTAACTAAATAAAAGATTTCTTTCGAAACAAAGTTAGTCTTTTGATCTTAAGCACTTAAGTATAAAATAAAATAAAAAATCTCTATTAAAAGTGCTTGCGTTCGAGACATTGTCTCAATTACTTTAATATCTTTTGCAAAAACAAATTAACTAAGATTAAAAAAAAGTTATTATTAAACTTAAAACTTATAATATTAACAATCTTAAATTAGTAGCATTTAAAGAAAAGAGTAGCTTTAATATCTTAAATAACAACTTAAATAACTTTAACAAATCGGAAAATTAAATATTCTTAATAAGAGTCGCAATTCAAGACAAAAATTAGCATTTATATAAAAGACAATAAAAGAGCTTAAAGCTATATTTAACTTATAAGATAAAATTTTGCTTGTTGAAGTTAAACTCAATTCTAATGCTATTGACAACAAGTCGCTTAACGACTAGCAACTAGATTTTTACGTCAAAATTTGTTCAAATTAAGTTTATTTATTTTTTAATAAACATTATGTTAAAGCTATGCTACTTATTGATATTAAAGTCTTTAATTAAGTCTTTGTTAATAAAAAGTTTGTTAAGCTTTATAAACTTTCTATTATATTGCTTTAAAATTTTATCAAATTGCGTTTAATTAATAATAAATTTGTCTCTAATATTATTTATGTCGCTTAAGTTATCGTTAATTTTAACAAATATATTAATATTTTATAATATTTAATAATTAAACTAGAACAATTTGCAATTATTTTTAATATATTTTAGATTAAAAAGTATAATATACAAATTAAAGATAATATATAATTTCTTAAGTTTAACTTTAATTATTGTATAAAGTATTGCTTATTAAATTAACAATTGTTAGAGATCTTTAACAATTAACGCAAGCAATTAGAATATTTGTCTTCGAAGTCTTTTAATAAAGTCGACGTTTATTAAATAAATATTTTTGCATTTTTGAAGCTTGCTATTAAAGAAAAATACGAAATAATTGTAATGTTATTGAAGCACTTTGTTATACTAAATCAATTAAAGAAAAACAACAAATATCTAACATATATTGTAGACAACAATATTATTATAAACGTTGCAACTATTATCTTTAATAATTACGATAAATTCTATATTAAATTTAAGCAAGATTTTTCAAATATAAAGCAATTTGAAAAGCAAATACATTCGAAGTTCAAACAATAAATTAAGTTTTTTAATTCGCAAAAAGTTAACAAGTTGTTGCTTAATAAAAGCATTAATTATATTATTAATTTTGTTCTAAAAGCAACTTCTTTAACTAAAAAAATTTACAATATATTTTGTTAAAAAAAAGAAATTATTAAAGTTTATCTAAATAATATAAAGAGCAAAGATTAAATTTGCAACAATATCTTATAGTATGTTATTCTTATTTTAATAGTTAAGAAGTTTAATAAGAATTTGCGCGTTTGCGTAAACTATAAAGATTTTAATGCTTTAACAATTAAGAATTGCAATATTTTATTGTTAATTAAAGAGACTTTGCAACGATTATATAAAATTAAGTACTATAACAAGTTTAATATTATTGTTATTTTTAACAAAATTCGAATATATCTTTATAATAAATACAAAACAATCTTTATTATTTATTACAATTTATTTAAGTACGTTGTAATATCTTTTAAGTTATATAATGTCTTAATTACGTTTTAATCTTTTATTAATAAGATTCTTAATCTTTATTTAGACGATTTTTGCATTATTTACATAAATAGTATCTTAATCTATAATAACACTAAGAAGAAATATAAAAATTATATAAACAAAGTTCTTGCTAAGTTTTATAACGTAGATCTTTATTTAAATATTAACAAATATGTTTTCTTTGTTAAGCAAGTTAAATATCTAAATTTAATTATTATTATCAAAGAAATTCGAATAAATCTTAAGAAAATTAAATATATTTTCGAATAAAAAGCTTCTATTTGCGTGCGCAACGTGCAAGTCTTTCTAGACTTTGCTAACTTCTATTAACAATTTATCTATAATTATTCGAATCTAGTTAAATCTTTGTTAACGCTTAATAAGTTCAAAAACAAGAATCTTAATTTTTTATAACAATTTAACAATTTTAAAGATCTTTCGTTCAAAGCTTTTAAGAAAGTCTTTATTAATTAACTTATTTTATATTATTTCGATTTTAATTTAAAGATTTAGATCGAAAGCGATATCTTTAACTTCGTGATTATTGTCGTATTTTTGCAAATAAATTCGAATAAATTGCTTTATTTAATAGTTTACATGTTTAAAATTATGTTATTTGCAAAGTGCAATTACGAGATCTACAATAAAGAATTATTAATTATTGTTCGCACTTTTGAGAAGTAACATTCAAAGTATATTAATACGTCTATTAAACAACTTATTAAAATTATTATCGATTATTGCAATTTGAAGCATTTTATAACTATTAAGCAACTCAATTGTCGTTAAGTTCGCTAAGTTAAATTTTTTGTTTAAATTTAACTTTAAGATTATTTATTAATTAGACGTACTAGACGCGAAGTCAAACAATTTAATTAGGCGATTGCAAGATTTGCTCTCTAATAAAAACAACTCTCGCAATTAGTTTTAACAATAAACAATTTTTAAGCAATACAACTTAAGATTAAATACAATTAAAGTTATTGCATTGATCTTGCTACTATTAAATGTTATTTATAATTTAATAGCAAAGTTAGCTTGTTTGTTTCGAAACTTTATCAAATTTAAACTAATTGCTAACAAAAGAATTGCGAAAGCTTGTAAGAAATTTACTTAAATCTCGCTAACAACTAACGAAGACGTAGAATTACTTACGTCTTTATTGCTTGCAATATTTATATTACTTTGACAAAACAAACTTTGCTTTGCTAGATTTCTTTTCTTAATTTCTTTGTTTGCTATTGTTGTATTTACGATTTCTTAATCTACAATTTCTTTGTTTTCAACTATCGATTCTACTTTTTTCTTAAATACATTTATTTTGTCTACAATTTAATTATTTATACTCGCAATCTCTTTTACAATCTAGCTTTTGTTTGTTGTCGCAATTAATTCAATAGAAGAGAAGAAGCTTAAGGCAAAACTCGATTTCAAAGTTCTCGCTCAACAAATATTAGAGACATACCTATATAACAAGGAGATAAGACAAATTATCTAGGCTAAAGAAGCTAGTAAACGGAAGATTCTAGCTATTCTTCGCAAGACAATCAAGCTAGAACTGCTCTAACCCTAATATTTTAATTTAATTTAACTATTTGTAATCTTTTTGCAATTGAATTAGATTTAAATATTTATATATTTTGTTCGAATATATTGCGCAGAATTCTTAGCAAACACTATAGTTTTCTAATTATTACAATAGATAACAATAGCAACTAGATACAATATTAAAAGAATTAAAAAAAAATTCTTAGCAACAACAAGAATTCTAGATATAAATAATAGCAATAAAAATAGATAAAATAATTGCAATTGCTTTAATAGTATTTAAAGTTAAATAATCTTTTTAACAATTTGTATTTATTTAATATACTTAATTTTGTAGATAGAAAAAGTAATAGTTAATTAACGTTTAAATAATTAACTAATAGCAATACTCTCTAAATTAAAAATATATTTAGAAATAAAACAATAGATATTTTGATTTTTGCTTTAGTTGACGTCAATATAGTTTGAGAAAAAACAAATATTTTTACACAAAATAAAACAAAAATTAAGAGTATTTTAAAAGTAACAAAATATTTGTTTAATAGTTTTTTAATAAATATTAATAGAATTAAAAATATATTTGTTTATTACTAAGACAACAAAAACAATATCTAATTAAATATCTAGCATTATATATATAAGAAAATTAATTGTTAATTAATAGATATAATAATAATTTAGATCTACAATATAGTTTGAATTAACAATATATATTTTAAATATATTTATAAAAGTAACAACTAATTTATACTTTTATATTTTATAATTTTTTAGTATTTTTTTCAAATTTACTTTTTAACTTAAATAGAGAATTCGAATTGCAAAATTGTATTTAATTTTGATTTTTAAATATTATTAAACAAAATTTGAATTAGTTATTTTAAATTAACTAACAAAAGTTCTTTTAATAATATCGATAAACTTTTTGTTAATATTAATAATTAAAAGATTATCTATATAGATAGCAATAATAGTAAAACTATTAATAAAAATATTTAGATCGAAATTTAATAAACAAAAATAGTACTTTTTAAGAAATATTGCAAAAGTATTATATTATATTCGAAATAATTGCTTAAATCTATAAAAAGCTTTTCTAAATTAACAATTTTTTTTGTTCTATTTAAAATTATAGAACAATTTTATATAGATCTCTTTATTAATATTTTTATAGAAAAAAATAGTAACAATATCTATTTGCTCTAGATTTTAGTTATTAATAATAACAAAAACAAAAATAGTTTTATAACTTATAAATTTAATTATAATTGCAAAGATTTTAATATAGTTTAGTTTTTTGTATTATTTAAAGTCTTTAACAATTTAACGAACTTTATAGCAAAAACTCTTGCTATTAATTTTTTATTTAATTTTGTAGATTTATCTTTTATAAAATATATAATGTTTGTTAGATATTAAACAAACAATATAGATATTGTTTTTTTTTTAATTTAATTTTGTTTTATTTAACTAGTTGTTAGTTTATTTTATAATAGATATTTGTTATAATTTTTGTATAAATTTTAAACTTATATAACTTTAATACTATAATTTTAAATAACAAAATAAAAGAATCTACAAATTTGTTTTAATACAATTGAAACTTCAAATATTTTTGTAGTACTAAATTAAAATTCGAAAACAGTAGATTTTAAAATATATTTAATAATTTAGTAGTTTTAGAAAACTTATTAAAATTAGTAGAATCAAAAAAAAACTATTTTTAAAGTCAAAAAATAATTTGAAAAAAGTACTATTTTTAGGGTCTAAAAAAAATAGAATTTCAGATAAAATAAATAAATTTAGTTTATTAAAGTTCTTAATATGATCTAAAAACAAAACAACTTTTTGTTGTTATTATAATATTGTTATAAAGAATTTGTTTAGTTTAGTTTTTATAAAATTTAGAAATTTATTAATAGTATTTGCAATATTAGATTGTATAAATAGAAATATAAATAATTGTATATTGTTATTTTAACAACTAATTTTATTGTAATTAATATTAGAACTAAATAATATTTGTTTATTGTCTAATTAATAAACTTCTAATATTTGTTAAATCTTGTCTTTGTTATTTATTATATAATAGATATACTCTCTTTTATATTCTACTAGAACTAAAAATTAAATACAATTCTAAAATTTCTATTAATTAATTTTTAATTCAATTTTTAATATTTCTTTATATTAATTAATGCGTCGAATATATTTGTAATTATAAAGATATTCAATACTTGTTTCGAAAAAAATAACAAAATATTTAATAATAGAAAAAATATTATAATATAAGTTAACTGTTTAAATAATCTCTAATTAGAGATCTACAATTAAGTTAGTATCTTTAATTATAATATTAATTTTTTGTATTAAAATTTAATTTAAATATTTAAAATATTTATTTATTTTAGAAAAGATAGCAATTGTTAATTTAATATATATTTTGCACTTTTTGTATTAAATTCGAAAAATTCTATTTATATATTTACTGTTGTTATTAATACAAATACAAATATATTTATTGTTTTTATATTTAAATTTGTTAATATAGTATTTAAAGAAAATTAGCAAATCAATTTAATTCTTGTTTTTAAAATATTTTATTTGCAAATATTTAATTTTATTATCTAGTCAAATACAAATATAGTAAATGCTATTAAAATTATTCAAAAATATAGATTCTATAATATTAATATAAATAAGATTGTTTTTTTGGCAATTAAATTTAATAGAGGTTTAATAGAATATTGCTTTGTCTTCTATATATATACAAGAAATATAAATATTATTCGAAGATAATTTAATAAAATTAAAAGTATTTTTGCAAATTAATTAATAGATATTTTGTTTATCTGGATAGTTAAATTGTTTGTACTATATAATTATTGTATTTTTGCTAATTGTTAATAGAACAATAGTAATAGCAAAAAATATAATAGATATTTCTAAATTTAGAAAATAGAAATCGAAAATTTTAATTGCTCGAACTTGCTAAAGTTTAATAAAAAAATTATAATTAATAATCTTTTAAACAATATTAGTATTTTTAAACTAACTATAGAAAATCAAATTATAAAAAGAGTTAAATATATATACATTATATATTATAAATTGTAATATAAGAAACTCTTTCGTCTTTATATCTAACAAATAGACAAATAGTTTTAATATTTATAGCAAATAAATTGTTTTTTATATTTTCGACTAATTGTTAAAATATTTTTGTATAGAATATAAAAATACTAAAGTTTTCAAATATATATTGCAAATATTTTGTATCGAAAATCTATTTGCGCAAAAAATAATTAACAACAAAAACTAATATTATAGCTATAGAAACAAATAATTTAGAAATTGTAAACAAAATTGTTACAATAGCAAAAACAAAATAATCTTTATAGACTATTATTTTAGTAGTTTTTTAGTCTTTATTGTTGTTATTTTTATTAAATTTAAATTTGTTTTTATTCTTTTTAAATTTAAACTTCTTTTAATTATTTTTTTAATTATTATAATTTTAATAGTATTTATTTTTGTTATTATTTTAATTGTTTTCGAAACTATTGCTTTTTGAAACAAAATATAGATCTAAATATAAATTTTAGTAGTTTAATTTTTAATAATTTATTTTGTTGCAATTTGTGTATTTCTTCTATTTAATATATATAAAGTTGAAATTATTAATAACAAAAAAAATATCTTTTGTAATAGCAATTAGTTTAGTAGTTGTTATTAAAATCAAAATAGTATTAATAGTTAAGATATTTATTAAATTAATATATTAAGTTTTGTAATTATAAATAATAGTAGACAACTTTTGTTTTCAAATACTATTTTTGTAAAAAAACTTATATTTCGATATCTATCGATTAATAAGGAGACAAACAGTATTGTTAAAATCGACTAGATATTTAAAAATAAATTAGTTCTTATTTATAGCTAAATTATTCGAATAGGTAGATAATTTATTAATAATATCGTAAAACTTAATTTTGTATTTGTTAATATTCTAATAGTTAAAAGTCTTAAGAAACTTAAATTTAACAAAAATTCTTATTAGTATATTTAATTTTTTAGACTTGTATATTTTAATAATTTTTTAATAGTTTTTTTTAATTAGATTAATCTTCTTTATATTGTAATATAAATTTTTATTAATAATATTTCGAAGTATATTTATATACTTCTTGTTGTTAATATTTTATTTAATTTGTTCTTCAATAACTATATTAAATAAATTAATAGATCTAATATCTAATTTAATCTATTTTTAGAATTTAGTCTATTTAAGAATTTCAAACAAGTCTTGTTTTTAGATAAGAAAGTTTATATTATTGCTAATTTTAACAATCTATTTCAAAATTACAAGAAATAATGCGAAAATACTAATAATTATAATAATATTAATATAATCTGCTATTTTTAGAACTCTACTAATAGTTGGTAAGCAATAGATAATAGTACTAGTAAATACAATAAAAAAATACAATTGTATAGTAACAATTTTAGTAAAAATATTCTAGTTGTCAGATTACAAAAATCAAATAATTTAACAAAATTCGAATTAGATATTTAGTTCAATAGATACTTCTTAAAAAATTTAGATAAAAAAGATAGCTAAATATATTTCTCTTTATTAATAGTATCGATTTAATCGATATTGTTAATTATAAATTAAACAAAATTTTAGTAGATAAACAATTAATAAGTTTTTAAATAAGTTTTATATTTCTGTTGTTCTATCTTAAGATTATAATAGATATAGATTTAAACAAACTTAATAGACTTAATTTGTTTAAAAGATAAAATATTAATAGATAGTTTTTATTTTAATTGCTATTTTTACTTAATTGTAGATAAAGTTTGTTAATTATCTAAAATCTAACTAAACTATTTAATCTTTTTATTTTTCTTTTTAATCTTAACAGTTATAAAGATAGCTACGCTATTCTGCGTTTTTGCAATTGTTAAATCGATTTTTTTAGTCTTTTTATTTTAATAAAACTAAATATTAGTCTTTTTAATTTAAGTTTTTTGTATTTTTGCAATAATTGAGAACTTTTCAATCTTATTTAAACAAAATTAATTCTTATTTAATCGAGAGTTGTATCTAGATACTGCTTTTAAAATAGTTAATAAAATTATTTTAATTTTCAAAATATATTTGCAATCTAGTTTACTAATTTGTTTTGTATATTGTAGTAAAAGAAATTAACTAGTACTTATTTCAATTATAAAACTAACAAATTAACTTATTTAATTGTTAATAAGAGAATTTTGCAATAGATAGACAAACAAAGATTGAAAAAACTAAATAATTTAGTCTTCTTATTAATATATCGAAATAGAATTTTGTTTTGCTTTAATAATGTATCTTCGACTAATTACTAGCTATCTAATTATTGATCCTCGGTTGTATAATTGTTATATAATTGATTCTTCGATTTTTAAATCTTATTATCAATAGATATCTATTAAAAATAATTAATATTTTTTGACAAAAGCAACAAGTTGCAAATAAGATAAACTTAATTGTTTTTATAACTTATATTAGTCTTTTTAGTAAGATATTTGTACCTAGAATCTCTAACTAGATGTCAATTTTTTAATTGTTAATAATTAAAGATTTTAGCTGTTTTAATAGTTAAGAGATCGACTATTCAACAAATTTCGACAATCTTTTAGCTATTGTTTTAACAATATTACAGTATTAATATTCCGATTCCTAAAGACTAATTTGAGTATTTAGATGATTAATTGTCAACTTTTGTATATTAGAAATTAACAAGAACTTAGCTAATAATAGTAATTGTAAATTTATTGTTAGTTCGATTTATTAGTTATGCTTTAGATATTTTAATTAACGAACAAATAATTTGTTTGCTTTATTTTGAGCTTATAGTCTATCAAAATAATAGATAATAAAATACTTAGTTACTATATAGAAGCTAGAACTTTGTTTTTCTATATATATTAGTTGAAGCTATTCGAATCGATTACGTAATATCGAATCGAATAGTATCGAATCGAATAGTATCGAATCGAATAGTATTAATACTAGATCAGATTGATTACAATATTCTGACAATTATTACAATATTTTAGTATATTTATATATACGTTTAGAGAAAATTCTTTATTTTATATATAAAATAAGTACAATTTTCGTCGAAATCTTAATTAATATATTTATTAAAATATTAATTAACAAATGTATATTTAATATATATTTAACTAAAGTAAGATATAATTTTAATTTATATTAAAATTAGATTTAATTCTTTATTGTTGCAATTAATTTTAAAGTTACTTAAATTGTTTTTTTATTTTTAGAAATAAAAAAAAAGATAGAATAAACAAAATTTAATATTAAAGTTTTAAATTTTCTAAAATTAAGTATTGCAAACACGCGCATTTGAACATACTATATATATATTTAACATACAATAAAGTTAAGCTTAAAAATATTAAAAAACTTTGATAATACTTTATTTAATTAATATATACAATAAATATTAATACGCAATTAAAGTATTGTACAAAGATTTAGTATTATAAATTTCTTAAAAAATAACAAAATTAATATATATATTATATATATTTCGAATTTATAATTTGCGTATACAAGAATTAAAAGTCTCCTATATAAGAGACTTATAAAATAAACTTTTGCTTTATTTATATTGTTTGTAAACTAATTTTATAAATTTATTCAATTAAATATTCTTTATTTTTTAATATAAAATTATAATATATAATTATTTTTGCATTTTAATAGATTACAAAGTACAACAATATATAAAAAATTGTATCTTTATTAGATATCTAGCTTCCAAAAATATAATTTGCAATTAATTTTATTTTAATACAAATTTATTATATACTAAATAACAAAATCAAGATTAATATATACAATACGCAATTAAATATCTATATTTTTATTAATTAAAAATACTTTCAATTTTTTATACTAATTGTACGCGAAAATTATACTTATTATTTATTATATTTTATTAAAATATTTCGAGAAACTTTCGACAACGTAATTACAATAATTAAATAACAAAATCTATTATTTTTAATAATGCGTAAAATAAGCTTATATCTAATATATATGTTGTTTGCGCTAAATATTTTGCAAAATATTTTGCTATCTTTTCTATTATATTTGATTTATGCGTCAAATATAACAAGATTACTTTGCGCTATATATATAATAATTTTAATATAAAAAATTGTATAATAGCATTAATTTGCAAACAAAAACTTAAAAAGTTTCTTATCAAAATAGTTTTAAAAAACTAATTTATATTTAGTTTAAGCTTTGCATAAGTTTAGCTTATAATTTATAAAAATTAAACAAAAATTTATTTTTAATTAATTGCGTTCTTTAGAGAAGTAATAAATTAAAATTATTACTTATTTTAATAAAAATTCCTAACAATATATTGTTATATATTATATTTATACTTAGATTAAAATCTTTATAAATTAATTATATTTCGAAATAAATTTTGTATTTAAATAGATTTAAAGTAAAACAAATTTATATAATATTTCGAGTTAAAATAGAATTATTATTACTGTAAATTTAATGCCTATATAATATATATTAAGTATATACTTAAATTATAATAAATATTAACATCTATTATTATAGGTAAATTAATATAGAGATTATCGAAAATTATTATATAACATTTATTAAAATATTTAAAGTGTTAAAAGAATTTTTTTGTCAAATTTTTTAAATTTTTTATATTAATTGTAGAAACAAAGAATTGCGAACTCTTAGAATAAATAGAAATAAAAAACAAGCTTAAATATACTTAATATATATTAAAATTATATAGATATTACTAATATTTTATTTAAAATTTAAGGAATATTTTTACAATTTAAATAACTTTTAAGAATAATTTAAATATTTCGAATATATATTAGTTTTTTGTTAAGTATATTTTAAGCGTAATTTTCAAAAATGTAATTTTAATTATTTAACAGCTTATTTTATTTATAAAATTAACAAATATAACAACGTAACAAACTATTCTAATTGCTTATTTAGTTTTATTTTATAAAAAAGTATATTTAAAATAAAAGAAGTAAATACAAAATCAAAATAGTAAATAAAATAAATATATAGCAAATGTAGACAAAATATAGACTTACTATATATTTAAATATAGTTAAAAAAGAAATCTTAATTCAAAATTAAAGAAGATATATAAGAAATTTATATTAAATATAATTTATAATTTATTTCAAAATAATTTATAGAAGAAATTTTTCTATTAAAATATAGTTGTCGCAATAGTTACGCAAAAGCAAAGTATATAATAAATATTAATTTACTTTGTTAAATTAAAGTCGAAAAAACAAATATTTAATTATCTATATTGTATATATTAAATACAATAGAAAGTATACAATTAGTTAAAATAAATCAAATTATTAAGTACAATATATATTGAGCTTAAAACTTAGTAAAACAATTTCGAAAATTTCTTGTTGTTAATTTGTTCTAATTTTTGCTAAATATATATTTAATATATATAATAAAAAATAATCTAATTTTTATCTTTTTTAATAGTAAATATAACAATAGTTTTTATAGCAATTGCGTTAGCTAAATATAGACTAAATATAATTTTAATATAAACAAAAAAATAATTGCATTTACTTTTGTTATTAATAAAATCAAATTTATCTAAAAAAGAATTAGCTATATATAAATTTAATATAGATATAATATAGATATAATATAGAATTGTAAACAATATTTTATTATTTTTTGCTATTAAAATATTAATTAAAACGCAAACATCTATTAAGTATAAAATTAATATAATTTTAATATAACAAATTCGCAAACAAAATTTGCTTTTCTTTAAATTAAAAAAAGTATTATATTTTTTTTTAAATATATAATAAACATAAGTGTAATATATATAACTTTTAAACTTTTTTATTAAAACTAATTGTTGTATTTGATTTTTTATTATTACAAACAACTTTTTTTTGTTTACTACGCATATATTAAATATAAATAAAATATAAATCTTTAAAGATTCTCGAAATCTTAAATATATTATTATTATAAGATTTTTTTTTCTTTATATTTTTTTGATGCTAGCATATACTTAATATAAATTAAAATTAAATATAATTAAACAGTTTACTTAAATATTAAATATTTGTAGCAAATATATTAATTTGCGCATAGTTTAAGTATACACTAAATATAAATTAATAAAATAAAATATATAAAAACAAACTTTTCGATCGAAATACTAATATAACGCTAAAAATAAATTAGCGTAAATTTAGTATATTTTAAAACCAAGTTAAAAATATATTTCTCGCAAATATTTTTTAAATCGAAAGATAAATACTTGAAAAAAAAAATAAACAATAATTAATTAGTAACTTTAACAATTGTATTAATACAAAGTTAATATTAGTTAAATTTCTATACAATTAATGCGTTGTTAAAATCACAAATAACAAAATAAGTATTTATATATATAATATAAAAATAAAGACAATAAAAGATAAATTAAATATATAACAAGTATAAAATAAATTTATCTTGCAATAAAAATATATATTAATAACAATTGTTTTGTATAAACTTAGTATATACTTAATATTAATTTAGTTTACGCAATATATTCTATATAATTAATATAGTATATTAATAAATAAATATATTAACAATGTTTTTATATTTATATAAAATATATATAAAATATAAGCTTAGTTTAAGCAAAATTTATAAACACTATATTTTAACTTTTATATTAAATAGTTTGTATTTTGTTATTTTTCAAATTTAATTCAAAATTTCAAAGTATTAAACTAGTATAAACTAAATATATGTTAAATATAAAGAAGATATATATTTTTTCGCGAAATAATATATATTTGTAGAAATATTTTTAGTGTCTAGATTCGCAATTATATATATTTAGCTTATATATTATATATAAACAATTAAAATATTTGTTTATTTGTTCTAATATAATACGTTTTTTAATAACAATATAGATTAATTTTAATCTTAACTTACTATATATCTATCAAAATAATAGATGATAGAACACTTAATTACTATGTAGGAGCTAGGACTTTGCTCATCTATATACATTGATTGAAGCTACTTAAATCGATTACGTAATATTAAGTTAAGTAGTATTGAGTTAAGTAGTATCGATACTAAATCAAATCAATTACAATATTTCGACACTTTTACTTAGTCTAAATCTAGAAATTAGCTTTTATATAAATTATGTTTTATATTTTATTAAGTTCGAAATTTATTTTAAAACTACTAAGTTTCAAGCATCTTTTTAGTAAAAGTAAAAAAAGTATATAAAAGTTCTTTGTTAACAATTTATGTACAAGCGTACGTATGTTTACGCGTTCGAGATTTTCTAAGATTTAAAAAATATATAAGAAACAAAACTCTAACAAGAAATTATGCAAACGTTGTTAATAATACTTAATAACTTTATTAATAAAATAAAGACAATAATAAATACAAATTTGAATAAATAATGCAAAGATTAACAACAATAAATATAGCAACTACTTAATTGCGAGTTGTTTAAATAATTAAGTCTAGTATCTATATTCGAAATTACGAGTAATTTAGTTATTAAATTAATTTAAGAATTTGTTAAAATATTTTAAATGCGTTACGAGAAAAAGTTTTAATTAGTTTGTTAACTATTTGCTTTTTAATAAAGATATATTTTAGTTTAATTTAGTTATTTGCGATCTTTTTGCGAACAAACTAGATTTAAATACTTATATACTTTGTTTAAATATATTGCGCGAAATTCTTAATAAACGCTATAACTTTCTAATTGTCGCAATAGATAACAATAACAACTAAACAAAATATTAAAAACGTTAAAGAAAAAGCTTTAACAACAACAAGAGCTTTAAACGTAAACAATAACAATAACAATAAATAAATAATTGCAATTGCTTTAACAATACTTGAAGCTAAATAATTTTCTTAACGATTTACGTTTGCTTAATATACTTAACTTCGCAAATAAAAAGAGCAACAATTAATCAATAGCAACACTCTTTAGATTAAAGATATATTTAAAGATAAAACAACAAGTATTTTAATTTTTGTTTTAATTAATATCGATATAGTCTAACAAAAAACAAATACTCTTATAAAAATAAAACAAAGATTAAGAATGCTTCAAAGATAACAAAATATTTGTTTAACAATTTTTTAATAAGCGTCGATAAAATTAAAAGTATATTTGTTTATTACTAAGACAACGAAAGCAATATCTAGTCGAATATCTAATATTGCATACATAAGAAAATCAATTGTCAATTAATAAATATAATAATAATTTAGATTAACAATATAGTTTAAGTCGACAATATATATTTTAAATATATTTATAAAAATAACAACTAATTTACACTTTTATATTTTGTAATTTTTTAATATCTTTTTTAAATATGCTTTTTAACTTAAATAAAGAATTTGAATTGTAAAATTGCGTTCAATTTTGATTTTTAAATATTATTAAATAAGACTTAAGTTAATTATTTTAAATTAATTAGCAAAAGTTTTTTTAACAATATTAATAAACTTTCTATTGACGTCAACAATTAAAAGATTGTTTATATAGATAACAATAATAGTAAAATTATTAGTAAAGACGCTCAAATCGAAGTTCAATAAACAAAAATAATATTTTTTGAGAAATGTTGCAAAGATATTATATTATATTTAAGATAATTGCTTGAGCTTATAAAGAATTTTTTTAAATTAATAAATTTTTTTGCTTTGCTCAAAGTTGTAGAGCAATTTTATATAGATTTTTTTGTTAATATTTTTGTAAAGAAAGACAATAATAAAGTTTATTTGCTTTAGATTTTAGTTGTTAATAACAACAAAAACAATAATAATTTTATAACTTATAAACTTAATTACAATTGCAAAGATTTTAAAATAATTTAGATTTTTGCGTTATTTAAAGTTTTTAACAACTTAACAAACTTTATAGCGAAAATTTTTATTATTAACTTTTTGCTTAATTTTGTAGATTTATCTTCTATAAAGTACGTAACGTTTGTTAAATATTAAACAAACAATATAAATATTATTCTTTTCTAAGAATTTAATTTCGTTTTGTTTAGTTAATTGTTAATCTATTTTATAATAAATATTTGTTATAGCTTTAACGTAAATCTTAAATTTATATAACTTTAATAATATAGTTTTAAACAATAGAGTAAAAGAGTTTGCAAATTTATTTCGATATAATTGAAACTTTAAGTGTCTTTGCAACGTTAAATCAAGATTTAGAAACAATAAATCTTGAGCATACTTAATAATTTAATAACTTTAAAGAACTTATTAAAATTAATAAAGTTAAAAAAAATATTATCTTCGAAATTAAAAAATAATTCGAGAAATATAATATTTTTAAAGTCTAAAAAAGATAAAATTTTAAGTAAAATAAATAAATTTAATTTAAAGTTTTCGATATAATTTAAAAACAAAACAACTCTTTGTTGTTGTTGTAGTATTGCTACGAAGAGCTTGTTCAATTTAGCTTTTACAAAATTTAAAAATTTATTAATAAAATTTGCAATATTAAATTGCGTAAATAAGATTATAAATAAACGTATATTGTTGTTTTAATAATTAATTTTGCTATAATTAACGTTAAAACTAAGTAATACTTATTTATTGTCTAGTTAATAAACTTTTAATATTTGTTAAATCTTGTCTTTGTTATTTATTATGCGATAAATATGCTCTCTTTTATATTTTATTAAAATTAAGAGTCGAATGCAATTCTAAAACTTTTGTTAATTAATACTTAATTAAATTTTTAACGCTTCTTTTTGTTAATTAATGCGCCAAATATGCTTGTAGTTATAAAAATGTTTAATGTTTGTTTTAAAAGAAATAACAAAACGCTTAATAACAAAAAAAATATTGCAATATAAATTAACTATTTGAATAATTTCTAGCTAAAGATTTACGATCAAGCTAATATCTTTAATTATAATATTAGTCTTTTACATTAAGATCTAATTAAGACGTTCAATATATTTGTTTATTTTAAAGAAAATAGCAATTGTTAATTCGATATATATTTCGCGTTCTTTGCGTTAAACTTAAAAGATTTTATTTATATATTTATTATTATTATTAATGCGAATACGAATGCATTTGTTGTCTTTATGCTCAAATTTATCAATATAACGCTTAAAGAAAGCTAGCAAACTAATTTTATTTTTGTTTTTAAAATATTTTATTTATAAGCGCTTAATTTTATTATTTAATTAAATGCAAATATAACAAATGTTATTGAAATTATCTAAAGATATAAGTTCTATAACGTTGACGTAAATAAAATTGTTTTTCTAGCAATTAAATCTAATAGAGACTTAATAAAACATTGCTTTGTCTTTTGTATATACGCAAAAGACACAAGCATTATTCGAAAATAATTTAGTAAAATTAAAAGTTTCTTTGCGAGTTAGCTAATAGACATTTTATTTGTCTAAGTAATTAAGTTGTTTGTATTATATAATTATTGCATTCTCGCTAATTATTAATAGAACAATAATAATAACAAAGAGTGCGATAAATGTTTTTAAATTTAAAAAGTAAAGATTAAAATCTTTAATTACTTAAACTTGTTAAACGCTAATAGAAAAGTTATAACTAGTAATTCTTCGAACAATATTAGCGTCTTTCAACTAGCTATAGAAGATTAAATTGTAAAAAGAGTTAAATATATATTATATATTGTAAATTGTAATATAACGAACTTTTTCGTCTTCGTATTTAATAAATAAACAAATAATTTTAATATTTATAGCAAATAAATTGCTTTTTATATTTTCGATCGATTTTTAAGACATTTTTGAATAAAATATAAAAATACTAGAGTTCTTAAATATATATTGCAAGCATCTTGTATTAAAAACTTATTTGTGCGAAAAATAATTAACGACGAGAGTTGACGTTATAATTGTAGAGATAAACAATTCAAAAATTGCAAATAAAGTTGTTACAACAACGAAAACAAAATAATATTTATAAATTATTGTTTTAATAGTTTTTTACTCTTTGTTGTTGCTATTTTTGTTTTTGTTTTTGTTAAACTTAAACTTAAACTTGTTTTTATTCTTTTTAAATTTAAACTTTTTTTGATTTTTTTTTTAATTATCGTAGTTTTAACAACGCTTGTTTTTGTTATTGTTTTAATTGTTTTTGAAACTATTGTTCTTTAAGATAAAATGTAGTTTTAAATGTAAATTCTAGCAATCTAATTGTTAATAGTCGATTTTTTGCAATTTGTATATTTCTTTTGTTTAATATATACGAAGCTAAAATTGTCGACAACAAGAAGCGTATCTTTTGTAATAATAGTTAATTTAATAATTATTGTTAAGATCAAAATAATATTAATAGTTAAAATATCTATTAAATTGATATATTAAGTCTCGTAATCGTAAATAATAATAAACAACTTTTGTTTTCGAATATTATTGTTGTAAAAAAACTTATATTCGAATACTTATTAATTAATAAAGAGACGAACAATATTGTTAAAATCAATTAGATATTTAAAAATAAATTAATTCTTATTTATAATTAGATTGCTCAAATAGATAAATAGTTTATCAATAATATTGCAAAACTTAATTTTGTATTTGTTAATATTTTAGAAGTTAAAAATCTTAAAAGATTTAAATTTGACAAAGATTCTTATTAATATATTTGATTTTTTAGATTTGTATATTTTAACAATCTTTTAATAAATCTCTTTAGTTAAATCGATTTTTTTTACGTTGTAATATAAACTTCTATTAACAATGTTTCGAAGCGCATTTATGTATTTCTTGTTGTTAACGTTTTATTTAACTTGTTTTTCGATAATTATATTAAGCGAATTAATAAATTTAATACTTAATTTGACGTATTTTTAAAGTTTAATTTACTTAAAAACTTCGAACAAGTTTTGTTCTTAAATAAAGAAATTTATACTATTGTTGATTTTAACAATTTGTTTAAGAATTGCAAAAAAGAATGCGAAAATGCTAATAATTATAATAGTATTGACGTAATCTATTATTTTAGAGCTTTATTAATAACTTGTAAGCAATAGATAATAATACTAGTAAATATAATAAAAGAATACGATTACGCAATAACAATCTTAATAAAAATGTTCTAACTATTAAATTACAAAGATTAAGTAAATTAATAAAACTCAAGTTAAATATTTAATTTAATAGATACTCTTTAAAGAGTTTAAATAAAAAAAAATTAAATATATTTCTTTTTGTTAGCAATGTCAATTTAATCAATCTTGTCAATTATAAATTAAGCAAAGTCTTAATAGATAAACAATCAATACGTTCTTAAATAAATCTTATATTTTTGTTGTTCTATTTTAAGATTATAACAAACGTAGATTTGAGCAAGCTTAATAAACTTAATTTGCTTAAAAGATAAAGTATTAATAAATAATTTCTAGTTAGATTGTTGTTTTTGCTTAATCGTAAATAAAGTTTGTTAATTATTTAAAATCTAGCTAAGTTACTTAATCTCTTTATTTTTCTTTTTGATCTTAACAATTATAAAAATAACAATATTATTTTGCGTCTTTGCGATTGTTAAATCAATTTTTTTTAGTCTTTTTATTTTAATAAGACTAAATATTAATCTTTTTAATTTAAGTCTTTTGCGTTTTCGCGATAATTAAGAGCTTTTTAATTTTATTTGAACAAAATTGATTATTATTTGATTGAGAGTCGCGTCTAGACGCTACTTTTAAAATAATTAATAAAATTATTTTAGTCTTTAAAGTATGTTCGCGATTCAATTTATTAATTCGTTTTGTATATTGTAGTAAGAAAAATTAATTAGCATTTGTTTTAATTATCGAATTAACAAATTAACTTATTTAATTATTAATAAGAGAATTTTGCAATAATTAGAAAATCGAAGATTAAAAAAACTAGATAACTTAGTTTTCTTATTAATGCGTCGAAGCAAAATCTTGTCTCGCTTTAATAATATGTCTTCGACTAATTACTAATTATCTAATTATCGATTCTCAATTGTATAATTGTTATATAATTAGTTTTTCGATTTTTTAGAACTTATTATTAATAGATGTTTGTTAAAGATAATTAATGTTCTTCAACAAAAGCAACAAATTGCAAATAAGATAAATTTAGTAGTTTTTACGACTTATATTAGTTCTCTTAGTAGAACGTTCGTGTCTAGAATCTTTAACTAGATATTAATTATTCAATTGTTAATAATTGAAAATTTTAGTTATTCCAATAATTAAGAGATCGATTGTTCGACAAGTTTCGACAATCTTTTAATTATTGTTTCGACAATATTATTGCATTGATATTTTAATTCTTAAAGATTAATTTAGATATCTAAATAATTGCTTGTTAACTTTTGTATACTTAAAATTAACAAGAACTTAACTAATAGTAGTAATTATAAGTTTATTGTTAGTTCGATTTATTAGTTATGCTTTACGCATTCTAATTAACAAGCAAATAAGTTTCTCGCTCTATTCTAGGCTTATAACTTGTTAAAATAATAGATAATAGAACGCTTAGTTACTATGTAGAAGCTAGAACTTTGCTTATCTATATATATTAATTGATGCTACTTAAATCGATTACGTAATATCGAGTCAAGTAGTGTCGAGCCAAGTAGTGTCAACACTAGACTAGATCGATTATAGTATTTCGACAATATCAAATATAAATAAAATTATAATTATATATACAAATAGCTAACAATTAAGAGCAATAAAAGTTATGTTATATATTTGACTAATTAATATTATTGTACAATTATATTTGTAGATACTTAGTATATATAGAGTTGTAACTCGATTTATGCAACTTATATACTAAAATAAAATAAAAAGATTCAATTTTCAAAATTTAGCGCAACTAATAATATTTAATGTATACTAAATTTAAATATATCTATATATAGATTATATATTATTTTTTGTAGTTTTAACAATAGATATTATTAATACTTAATATAAGCTAAGTTGTAACAAAACTAGAAGTTTCTCTTTATTAGATTTGTTATTTATTTAATTGTATTTTACTTGCGTTAAATATAGACTTAATATATATTTAATATAGAATTGTGCTATAGTTGAACGCTTATATTTAGTTACAAGATTAGAAATTAAATTAAAGAGAGATTATTAAGTATATAATTAGTATATACTAGACAAAAGTGTTGTATATACTATATTTATTATAATAATATTTTAAAGAAGATAAATTTTGTATATTTGTTATATTAGAATTGTTTTAATATGCTCTAAAATTAGCGAACTAAATTGCAACAATACTTATATTAAATATATACTAGAATAATAGAAGCAATAAAATTAGAGAATATGTTAGATACATACTATAAATTTATTAATAAAATTAAAAGTATATACTAAAATAATGCAAATACTTAGAAAAGATAAAGATAGAAAAGATAAAGATAGAAAACGCAACAATTGTATTTTTGTCAGAATACTATAATTAATTTAATCTAGTGTCGATACTACTTAGCTTAATACTACTTAACTTAACATTATATAATCGATTCAAGTAGCTTCAATCAATATATATAGATAGACAAAGCTCTAGCTTCTATATAGTAACTAAGCCTTCTACTATTTATTATTTTAATAAATTATAAGCTTAAAATAGAGAGAGAAACTTACTTGCTTGTTAACTAGAATATTTAAAGCATAGCTAATAAATCAAATTAACAATAGATTTACAATTACTATTATTAGCTAATTTTTGTTAATTTCTAGTATATAGAAGCTAACAATTAATTATCTAGTATCTAGATTAGTATTGTATCAAAAAATAGAATATTAATATTATAATATTGTCAAAAAAATAATAAAAACAAATATTGTTAAGATTACAATAATTTAAAAAAAGATTAAAAGAAATTTAAATTTAAAAAAATAAAAATAAATTTAAGTTTAAATTTAATAAGAACAAAAATAACAATAACAATAACAAAAAGTAAAAAATTATTAAAACAATAATTTATAGACGTTATTTTATTTTTGTTGTTATAACAATTTTATTTGCAATTTTTGAATTGCTTGTTTTTACAATTATAATATTAGTTTTTGTTGTTAATTGTTTCTTGCGCAAATAAGTCTTCGATACAAAATGTTTGCAATATATATTTAAGAATTCTAGTATTTTTGTATTTTATTTAAAAATATCTTAATTACTAATTTAAAATATAGAGAGCAATTTATTTGTTATAGATATTAAAAGTATTTATTTATTTATTAAATGCAAAGACCAAATACTTGTTATATTACAATTTACAATATATAATATATATTTAACTCTTTTTACAATTTAATCTTCTATAGTTAGTTGAAAAATATTAATATTGTTTGAAAAATTATTAGTTATAATTTTTTCATTAGTATTTAGCAAACTCGAACAATTAAAAACTTTAATTTTTAATTTTTTAATTTTTAAATACTTTTTGTACTTTTTGTTGTTGTTATTGCTCTATTAACAATTAGCGAAAATGCAATAATTATATAATATCAACAACTTAATTATCTAAGCAAATAAAATATTTATTAGTTAATTTGCAAAGATACTTTCGATCTTGTTAAGTTATCTTCGAATAATACTTGTATTTCTTGCGTACGCATAGAAAGCAAAACAATATCTTATTAAATTTCTATTAAAAACTAGTTGTTAAAAACACGATTTTATTTATATCGATATTATAAGACTTATATTTTTAGACAATTTCGATAATACTTGTTATATTTGTATTTAACTAAATAATAAAATTAAATATTTGCAAATAAAATTAATTTTTTAATTTTTTTTTAAGCGCTATATCGATAAATTTGAGTATAAAGATAACAAATATATTTGTATTTGTATTAACAATAATAATAAATATATAAATAAAGTTTTTAGATTTAACGTAAAAAGCGCAAAATATATATCGAATTAACAATTGTTGTCTTCTTTAAAATAAATAAATATCTTAAATATCTTAATTAAATCTTAATACAAAAGATTAATATTATAATTAAAGATGTTAACTTAGTTGTAAATCTTTAACTAAAAATCATTCAAATAATTAACTTATATTGCAATATCTTTTTTGTTGTTAAACATTTTGTTATTTTTTTCGAAGCAAATATTAAATATCTCTATAACTACAGACATATTTGACGCATTAAGTAGTAGAGAGAAGCGTTAAAAATCTAATTAAACATTAATTAACAAAAGTTTTAAAAATTGTATTTGATTCTTAATTTTAGTATAATATAAGAGAGAGTATATCTATTGTATAATAAATAACAAAGACAAGATTTAACAAATATTAAAAATTTATTAGCTAAATAATAAACAAGCATTATTTAGCTCTAATATTAATTATAGCAAAACTAATTGTTAAAATAACAATATTTGATTGTTTATAATCTTATTTACGCAATTTAATACTACAAATATTATGAATAAATTTCTAAATTTTGTAAAAGCTAAATTGAACAAACTCTTTGTAACAATATTATAACAATAACAAAAAGTTGTTTTGCTCTTAAATTATATCAAGAACTTTAATAAAATATATTTATTTATTTTATTTAGAATTTTATCTTTTTTAGACTTTAAAAATATGATTTTTTTGAATTATTTTTTAACTTTAAAAATAATATTCTTTTCGACTCTATTAATTTTAATAAATTTTTCGAAATTATTAAATTATTGAAAATTTATTGTTTTTAAATTTCGATTTAGCGTTGCAAAAACACTTAAAGCTTTAATTGTATTAAGATAAATTTAAAGATTCTTTTACTTTGTTGTTTAAGATTATATTACTAAAGTTACATAAGTCTAAAATTTATATTAAAGTTATAGCAAATATTTATTACAAAATAGATTAATAACTAGTTAAACAAAACAAGATTAAATTTAAAAAAAAACAATATATAAATTAATTGCTTAGTATCTAACAAATATTACGCACTTTGTAAAAAATAAGTTTACAAATTTAAACAAGAAGTTAATAACAAAATTCTTCGTTATAAAGTTTGTTAAGTTTACTCCGCGGAATAGATTGAATATTCGAATCGAATTTGTTTAATTCGGATTAATTCAAATTATAGATTAAATATCTAATAGATATAATTCGATTCGAACTTTCTAATTCGAATTCAAGTTTTTCTCAAGTAAAATTCGAATTTAATAGCGCGCTAAATTTAGAATAGAAAGACTTATAATTCTAGATATCTTTCTATATATTTAGAAATCAGTAAGCAACTTAATAAAATATATAGATATATAGTATTTGTATATAATATATTGCAGTTTATTTTTTATACTAGATTTCGAATATTTGTATTTAGAAGTTTTAAAGTCTTTAATTATCTAATATAGTTCTTTAATATTAATTTCGAAGACTTAAAATTAGTAATTATTTTAAAATCTATATTGTGCTAAGTTTTATTTAAGTTCTTTTTATTGTTTTCTATATTTTTTTTATTATAAATATTATTTACAATCTTAAATTTTGCAATTTTTTTTATATATTTTTAGACGCTCAATATCTTTACAATATTGTATTAATTTTTTTTAATTTTGCGTTAAACAATAGTCTTGTAATATATTTAAAATAAAGACTATTGTATATTAAATTCTCTTTGTCAAATCTAATTAGAAACAAAAATATATACTCTAAAGATATAAGCTATTATTTTTAGCAAAAAACTATATATTTACAATTAAGATACTTTAATAAACGCACAGAATTTAAGTTAAGCTCTATTATTATTAAATATTTAATATAAATTGTTGCGTACAAGCTCTTTAACTCAAAAATTAATAAAAAAATAGATAGAATACAAAACAAATTAAATAACAAATATATTTTCAATTATAAAAATTACAATTATTTAAATATTGTTTTATAGATATTTAAGAGTATTAAATTGTTAATATAATTTTATTGAAAGCTAAAAACTTGTTGCTTTAACAAAATTAAAAAATCTAAAATTTTAATAATTTATATTTAGCTTTATATTAATGCAAGTAAATAATTGCAAATAGACTATTAGTCTTAATTTAATACAATACAATATAAAAGAATTTATTATTAGACTTAACTTATCTTTGTTTTATTCTATTGATATTAGTAATTTTTAGAAAAGTAATCTTTTTTAATCTATATATAGCTAATTAATAAAATAATAATTAATTTGTATTAAAATAGCTTTATTATAGAGAAATTTACAATATAAATTAAATTAGCAGATATAATATTTAAAGAAAAGCTATTAATAACAATTTAAACAATATTATAAGATAAAATAACTATAAAAGACAATATTGTTTTTGTTGTTTATAAGAACTAAATACAAACTTAAATTGTTAAAAAAAAACAGAATTCTTAAACTAATATACTATATTTGTAAGGTTTTTTAATATTAGATTTAAAATCTATTAAAGTACAAAATTCTTTGTTAATATTGATTTCTATACTTAAGATACAAGTATCTTGCTTAAGATAAGACAAATTGTAACAAATTAGACTATATTATATATATAGCAAATCTACTTATATTTTTGTTTATTTACGCAATCTATTTTTGTTAATACAATTTTATTAATTAAGATATTATTTAATTGTATACAATTAAGATTTTTAAACAAAAAAATATAGTACTTAGTCTAGCTTTGCAATTACTTTATATATAAATATAAATAAAACAACAACAAACAATATAAAATCGAATTTAAAATTACAAAAGTTGTTTAAATAAATAGCAATAATAAAAATACTTTAGATACAAAAAATATTTTATAATAATTAAAAAAATTAATACAATAATTGATTGTAATTTATCTAAAAATTATTTTTAAAAATATATCTATTGCTTTTACTAAAAATTATTAAGTTTGTTTTGAAAACTTACAAAAAAAGCGCAAGTATAAAAAACACGTAAATTAAAATTTATATATTATTAAATTTTGCAAACAAATCAAGATATAAATAAAAAAAAAGAATAAATATAATTAAAAAAACAAATATAGCAACAATTTAGTACAAATTTAGAAAGTTTCGAGCAATACTATTGTATTAAATATCTAGCAATTAAAAGCAAATATAGATAGAAAATACTATTTATAAAAAGTATATAAGAGAGTAATAGATTGTATTTGTTGTTATTAATATTTAAATCTTTCTAATACTAATATATATTAGAATACAACAAAGTATTTATGCTAGTTAAATTGCATAGAAAAAAAATGTTAGTTTAAACAAAAAATCTATTGTTAGAAATAATTGCAATTTATTCTTAAAAAAATATCTTTAATATTAAAACTAAAATTAATATAATATTTCTAGCAATTATTGTAATTGTCTATTTACTAATTTTACAATATTAGATTCTAACTTTTAGATATTTTAAGAATGTAAAAACTTTTACAATTACAAGATTTTTAATATTTTTGCTTTAGTATTGTATTATTAATTTCGACAAAGTATAATAAACAAAGTACAAAAGTATTGTATAAACAAATTTCTAGTATTGCAAAAAATCTAATATAAGTTTATAATTATATTGCTTAAAAAGATTTGCTATATAGACAAATATATAAATATCGAGATTTGTTAATATTCTAAGTATAGCTTGTATTTGTTAACGATATAAACTAATAGAATATCTTTTTTGGTATAATCGAAACAACTCTATATACTAATATTTACTAGATTTAAAAGTTCTATTTTAAAATACTATCTTTTTATAAGTACTTCTTTAAACGCAAAATAGCAATTTGACGCAATATATTTATATATATAAATTTTCTTTATATATTTAACAAAAAGTATTAATATAATTTTTCTAAATTAATATATTAATAGAGCAATAACTATAACTTTGTATTGTATAATTAAAATATTAATATAGATATTGTAGTTGCAAAGCGCGCATTTGCGCTAATAATAAAAAAATTCGACAAAAATATATTTGAGAATTAAGAGTATATTTTTTTAACAAATAAATTATTTGTTGTTTTTTTAGTTAAGATTGTATAGTATTTTGTGCATAATAGATAACTTAATATTCTTTAATTACAATACAATATTTTAAAAAACACAACTTTTTGTTTAGAATTATATAGAGAGTAATAGAAAAATAGATAAAAATATTTGCAATTTAATATATTATTAATATAAGAGCAGCAAAATATTAGTAAAATTCTAATATATATTAAAGAATTATATAGATTATATATCTTGTTAATATAGATACAAAAAAAACAAAAAAAAATATTAATATTTTGATTTAAAAATACAAACTTATATTCTTGTTATATAAAACAAAAACTATTTTTTGTAATTACAATTAAATATTTTTCTCAAATTATTTATATACTTTGCGCAAATTATTAATTGTATAAAGATTTATTTAAATTTTAATTTTTAATATTATTAAAAAAGATCTAATTTAGATTTGCAATATTTTGCTATTTTTTATTTAATCTCGAAATTGATTCTAAAATCAAATTAAGTTTTCTAAATAAAAACACTACTTTTTGTTTTTCTTTTTGTTTAAATTTTGTTTTTTTTTGTCTAATTGTATTTTGTTTAATTATGTTTTGTTTATAGATTACTATAGCAATTAATATTTTTTTACTTAGAATTAGAAAAACAATTATAGACTAAATTTTCTTTAACAATTTAATTTAGAAATAAAGATATATATTTTAAGCAAATTAGTAATAATCTTTAGCAAAAAATAATATATATACTATTAAAATATACTATTTGATATACAAGATTTAAGTTAGATTTTATTAATATACTTAGAGGCCAATCTATATAGTTAGATAGCTAGTAGTTAGAAGATAGATATTAGCTAGCTATTCTATAGAAAGCAACTATTTAGAATATAGATATAAGATATCTAGAAGATATCTAGAAGATAGATATTTTTTGCAAAATAAATAGCTGCGATTTATCTTCTATCTACTAGATAAATAGAAGATAGTAAGAAGCTGGATATAAGATAGAAAGCAGATTGTCTTCAAATAAACCACTTGCTGGTAGATACCTAAAACAGCAATCCAGAAGATAGATAGTAGATAGATAGTAAATAGAAATATTATAAGTAAAAAAAGGTTGAAAAATTATCTAAGTACTACTATATTAGTTATAATTATCCTAGTATGTACGCGCTAGTAGGGGGGGTCAAACACGCGTATATAATTTTCGTAAATCGCGTTATTTTGTTATTAGAATTTTAGTAACGTGGATAATTATAGAGCTAGAGCAATCCCGAGTATATAAAACTTTAAATTTAAGGTTAAAAATCTTAATTTATTAATAGAATTAATACAAAAACGTCTTAACGACTTTACATTTTAACGAATCAACGATTTAGATATTTTGCTTTTCGACATGCCAAGACTTTAAACCTCGATCGGGCTTGCGTCTGGACTTAGTGAAATTTTCAAAATTTTCAAAATTTACAAAATTTCAAAACTAACACCTATAGGTTGCATAGCAGGTGGATAGCTGCTATATAGCGGTTGACTAACTTCTAGTTATCTAAAAAAGATTTCTAACCGATAGCAAGCCGCTTTCTAGCAGACAACTAACTGCTATCTAGTAGATAGATAGAAGTTATCTATCTAATCCAGATATCTAGCTGCAATCTAACCAATATCTATCGGTTATATAACTCTATAGATGGGCCTCTAAGTAACGCGTTTTTTATAAATTGTTGCAAACAAATTTATTAAATTAGAAATTAGCAAAATAATAAATAAAATACAAAATAACTCGAACTATTAATATATTTTTGTACAAAAATATTAGTATTAACTTAAATATATTTTGCAAAATACAAAATATACTTTTTGTTTAACAATATTTAATCTTAGAATTTGTTGTTATATTGCTTTAAATTATTTGTATAAAAGTTGCAAAAAATTTAAATATTAAACAATATTTAATAATTTTTTGTGCAATTTTAATTTAATATAGAGTTATAATTATAAAGTATTTTTTTATTTTTAATAGATTCAAAGTAGTATAAAGTAATTTATTTTTTTGTTTAAATTTTCTTTTTTTAATTCTATTAGAATTAACAATATTAAGATATTTAATAATACGCAAGACTTTTTGAACTATTAAGTATTAAATTAGTTTGTTATTTTTAACAAACTTTTTATTAATAGATTTGCAAATATTAAAGAAGCTAGTTTAAGAAAAAAATTCGATTCTTTTAGTTTAAGTTATAATACAAATAATTAACAATATTAAAATACAAATATTAATATAACAAAAAATTGCAAATTCTAGAGCAAAGGTTTACTTAATTGAAATTTTTAAGATAGAAATATTACTATCTACAATTATTAAGCAGACTATATTTATATAAGTTTTTTTGTTTATCAAATTTCTGCAATATTTAATAATAGATTTTAAATTTTGAAACTAGTCTAGTATTCTATACTACTCTATTATTATTAAAAATTTATTATTAGATAGTTTGTAATAATTTGTAGCAATTCTTTTATTAATTAGATATTTAATATAAAGTTTTATAAAAAATATATTAAAAACAAATATATTCAAATTTTATTTTTAACAAAAATTTTTGCGTTATAGTTAAGATTATTTAAAATTTGTATTTAATTTATTTATTTTTTTAATCTTTACTTAAATTATTGTATAATATTGTAAAAAAAATAGTACAACTTGAAAGAATATCGACAAAATTAAATTTATATTTTGTTTTTAAAATTTAAAATTTACAATATAGCTAACAAAAGCTAGTTAATTTAAAGCGCAAAAATTCTAATAAAATAGAAGTTAATTTAAAAAACTTATTAGATATATTATATTTATAATAATAATTAAAAAAATAAATACAAATAATATTGTATAGTTAGTTAAAAGTTCTATTTTAAGTTAATATCTACTATATTTACTAAAAATCTTTAAGATTATCTTAAAGACTTATAGTAGAAATACAAAACAAAACAAAATCTAAATTTTAGTTTTAATATTAAGAAGTTTTATTATCGATACTCCGCGGAACGGTCCAGGTTTAGTCCGGGTTTTGGACCAAAAATTTGGATCTAACCTGAACCAAACCCGAAATACCCAACCCAAACTAGGGTTATTTCGATAAAATACGCGAGCTAGCGTATTGAAACTTTTTTTTGTAATAAACTAGTCTATTCTAAGTAACAATATTAAAAAATTAGATTAAAATCTTCAAGACTCGATTTTTAAGATTCAAAACAAAAAAAGTTAAACCTAGAAAACTATGACAAGAGAGAGAGCAAGTCGTGCACTACCCAACCCGTTCCGCGGAGTAATTATCGAATAGACAACTTTACTAAAATAAAATAAACTATTAAATTAACAAAAAAAATAGATAGATTATTCGAGCACTATTGTATTCGAAAATTATAAAAATTTACAAAATAATAAAATATTAGCAAAAAGAATTAAGGGATTTTAAAAAGAACGTTTCTAACAAATCTTATATATAAGTAATAGATTAAGATTGTTGTATTTGTTGTTTAAATATTATCGATATTAACAATTGCTAAAATTAATCAAATTGTTATGTTAGTTAAATTATATAGAAGAAGAACGTTAGTTTAAGTAAGAAATTTATTATTAAAAATAACAACAATCTATTATAGAAAAATATCTTAGATAGCAAAACTATACTAGATATAATTTTTCTAGCTATTTTTGTAATTATTTATATACGCAACTTATATTAATAATATATACAAATTAAGAATTTTATATACTTAAAGAGAAAAAGAAATATAAAGACAATATATTATTCTTAGAAATCTTTTTATTCTATTTAATAACAATTAGGTAGCAATATTAAATTAACAAAAGTAAAAGATTTGCAAAGTTAATTAATATAGAATACAGAAAATATAACAAATATCTATAACTACTATAATTAGAAAAGTCTTTTATATAGATCGATATATTAATTTTTAAATCTATCAATACTTAGTCTACAATCTAAACAAAAAAATATTTCTATTTTGTACTATTATATACAATTTATATACTAATATTTACTAAATTAATATTATATAAATAAAAATATTATTTTTTTACAAATATTTTTCTAGAATTAAGATAGCAATTTAATGCAATATATTAATCTATAGAATTTTTTTTTGCAAAATTGACAAAAATAATTGATACAATCTTTTCGAAGTAATATTTTAGTAACTTAAGAACTACAATTTTACAAAATATAACTAAAATATAGATACAAATATCGAAAAAACAAAATATATATTTGTGCTAATTATAGAGAGCTTTAATAAGAAAGTTTTAAAAAACTAAAATCGAATTATATTTAGCTTTAATATTCTTACTATAATATTAGAGAATTTTTTTAATTTTATAAATTAATTGTTTGAGATAGTTGTTTGTTGCAACTTGTATTTTAAAAAATACAAATTCATTTAAATACTAATTGTAATTATTAAAATAATAATTAGAAATACTCTATATATTATATGTTATATATTATATATTATATATTATATATTATAGATATACTAGTTTGCTTTTCTATAACAATATAACAAATTATAAAGATTTAATCAATTTTGTATTCTTTAATTGCAAAATTACTTTTTTAATATAAATAGTACAAAGATTGCTAATTAAATACAAAATTAAATTTGCTTAAACAAAAATACTAAATTGTTTACAATATATTTCGAAAATTAATATAACTTTTGTAATCTTTTATAATATTTTTAGTATTACAAATTAAATACAAAAATTCTCTTAATATAGATTATAAAATACTTTCTTAATTAGATACAAAAAAAATTGTAATTTTATTAGTTCTATTAATTTCTAATATTGTCTAATTTTCTTAAGTATTAAAACTGTTAAAATATAGTAAATACACAAAAACTCTTATAACAGTTATATAAATTTACTATTAAATTTGTATTTTTGTATTTTTTTCTTTTTTGAAAATACAATATAGACTAATTTTCTAACAATTATTTTTGTTTCATTGTCGATATTCGAAGATTGCTTTTGTAAGATAAATAATTGTCTATTTAATTGCAAAAATATAATAGATTGCTCTCTAGATAACAATCTAGCATTTATAGTATTTAAAAGAAGTTTAAATAGTAGCAATATCAAATCTTTTATTATTAATTAAATATTGTTTAAAAGATTCTTTTCAATTTGTATTTTATTATAATTATTTTTTAAAAACTCGATAAATTAAAGAAGTTGTTTTAAAATATATTTAAAAGATATCTTGCTATATAATTCTTATTGCGTTTAACAACTATTATTAATTTTATAACTTAAAAAAATTAATAAATCAAATTAAACAGAAAATCGAATTTTGATATAATTAATTTAAACTTAATTGCTAATTGTTAGCGCTTTAACAATTCGACTAGCTAATCAAATAATTATAAAAATATATAGAAATATATCTTTGCTTTTCTTTTTTTTATATAAAGAGATTTGTGTTTGTTAATTTGTTAATATCTTTAATAAATTTGTTTTATTTTTGTTAAAAGTTTTTAATATTTTAATATACTATTAATTTGTTTAGTTAAATAGCAAATATTGTTGATATTAAATCTACTATATTTAATAGTTTTGCAATTTTAACCAAATTAACAATTAAAAGTAAAAATAAGCAATACGTTGTTTATAGTAACAAGTATTGTATAATCTTTAAGAAATAATAGCAAAAAATTTATTAATTTTACAAAAACAATACAAAGAAACTCGATATTAAAAAAATATATATTAAAATAGTAAGACAAAATATTCTAATATATAGAATCTATATTTTAAAAATATTGTAATTAGCTATATATGTTTAATACAATACTGTTTTAATTTATAATTTTTTAAACAACAACAAAATTTTGACTTTTAGCAAATATTTTAATAGTAACAATTGTATTAAGATATTAATAAATAGAGAACTAATTTAATTAACAATTTAAAAGTTGCTAAAAAAAAGAATTAATTTACTTTTTTTGTTATTTTTTTTAAACAATTAGTAGAAAGATTGCTATAATAAATACTGTTTAAATTTTCTTAACTAATAATCTACTATTTTAAAATTTTAGAAATTGTAGTATTTTGTTTAATAATAAGAGACTGTCTTAAGAGAACTTTAACAATTAATTCGAAAAATAGATTGTAGCTACTAATTTGCTTTTTTGTATAATAAACAATATTAAGATATTATATCTTTTTTGCTATCTTAATTTAGATATTATTCTTGAAAATATTTTTAAAATTAAAAATTATATAATAAAACAATTAACTAAAAAAAAAGAATCTATTATAATATTTTTCGAATAACAAAACAAAACTTTTGTTTACTATAAATATTTAATCGATTTCTAATTGTTAATTCTATTTAGTTATAATTGCGTTCTTTATTAATTATAACTAAGAATATTATAAAATTGTTTTAAAATTTAAGTATTTTATAAACAAATATTTAAATCAAAGAATTGCAAAGTTAATTAAAAAAATACTAAATTTTTACAAAGTTCTACATAGAGTTCTAGCTATTACTATTAACAATATATTGAACAACAAAATCTTTATAGCAAGCTTTCTACAATATATTAATTTTAGTACAATTATATATAAATCTATATTAAACAATATCTTTAATAAAGAAAATAAAAAAAAAACAATAATAACAATATTAATAATAATAACTTTAATTAAAATATTACAAATATCTTCAATATAAACAATAATACTTTTATTAAATATATATTTTATTTAGTATATATTTTGCAACTTGCAATAAAAATATTTCTTAAAACAGTATATACAAATTTAATTAACAAAAAACTACAAAAGAATTAAATTAAAAACAAGAATTGTTTAGATACTACTTTATATAAACTATCTATAATACTAATAAAGATAATATTGTTTTTATTTATGTTTGTATCTATTTTTAGTTGCTAATAGTTGTATAGATACAAAAATCGATTGTTTATATTAATATTAGTAGCAAGTAAAAGAAATCTTTTATATAGATTTAGCAAATATAAATTAAACAAAAACAACTAAAAATTAAAACAAACAAAAATATATTAAAAATTAATTAAATTAAATCTCTTAAATTGTTTTAGAATATAAAAACTTATTAAAATTCTATTTGTTATATACTAATTTAAATTTATAATTTGCAAAACAATTTAATTGTATTTTTCGCAAAATTTAAATACAAATATTTGAAACTCTCTAAATTCGAATAAAAGCAAATAGTATATATAATTAAGATTGTTAAATTCTTTTATATCTTTATAAAGATATTTAGTACTACTAAAACTTCTATTATTTATTATATTTTTTTAATTTATAATAATTTGTTTAATAAGCTAAACAAAGTTAAAACTAAATTACAAAACAAACAAATATTATAGAAGAAAAAAATATTTAACGTAATTATAATTATAGAGAAAAAGCTTATATAATACTATAGCAAAACTTAGAATAATTTAAACTATTCATATAACAAAATTATATTATTATATTTTATAATAAATAATAGTCTTTTTAGACAAAGCAATTAAACTCGAGAAATATATAAGAAATACAATTTTTTTTAAATCGATATTTACTAAATCTTATTAAAAAAAAACTATAATTTTTATAAGATACAATATAAAAGATCTTCGATTTCGAGCTCTTAATTAATTGAAATTAAAAAAAAGTTTAAAATTTTTAACAATATATTACAAAAAAACAAAAAGAAAATTTCGACAATTAACAACAAATTTATTTAATAAATTTAAATTTGAAAATATATTTTTGTTAATTTTTCTAATTATTGCTACTCTAAACTATATTTAAATATATTAAAAAGAAAAGATTAATACTAATTGCTTTTTATAGTTTTAATAAAATATTTCGAAAAAATTAGTATTCTCGATTAATAGCAGCAATTAAAAGATTAATTATTAATAATAGTATATTTAATACAAAATATTCTAGCTTCTGTTTCAACTAATATATTTTGCAAATATTTGTTCTTTATTTTGTTAAAATTGTATACAATTTATAAATTATATAATTTTGCAACTATACAAATTCTTATATTTTTTTGTTAGTATAATATTGCAAAAAATATATATTAGTAGAAATATTCGAATCTAAAGTTAGAGATTGTTAAAAATATAGATCTTAATAATATTTAAAATATAAAAAAATATAAAAAGAATTTAAATAAAATATATAATATAATATATATTAGCAACAATAAAAAAGAAAAGCTAATACAATTGTATACAATAATAGTATATACTAATTTTACAAATTTATATTTTAACTTACTAATAATAGACAAGCATTAATAAAGTTTCGAAAAAAATATGTTCTAATTGTAATTTTACTTTGCAAAATATATTTTAATAGATATATCTAAAATTGTTAATTTCTAAAATATATTTAGATAGCTTTATAGTTAAAATATTCTAAATAGATTCTCAATATACTATTTTAAATTTTACAAGTTTTAAGTAGTAATTTTATCTAAAATTTTAAAAAATATATTTTAGTTCAAAACCAAAAAAAATAGAAATTTAAATTCTTTTTAAAATATATATATTAATTATTTTTTAATTTTGTATCTTAATAATAATTAGAAAATATTCTATAGATATTAAGTATAATATTGCAATTAATAATAACTAAAAAGATTGCTAAAAATAAAACAAGTTATATTTGCTAAATATATTTGTTTTAGATAGATTACTTAATATAATATCGACTTTATTATAATTTTTATCTCTTACTTTAAAACAAACAATTTAAGAAAAATATTATATATATTGTCTAGAGATTTAAAACTTTTTACGCAATATTTTGTTATTTATACTACAGAACAATCTAGAAATTAATTTTGCTATTAAACTTAATATATTCGAATATATAATATTAAACTCTAACAATATTGCTATATTACGCTTTTGTTCAATTAGAATAACGCAACAAACTTTCTATTATCTTTCTTTATATCTTAAATATTGCAGATATTGTTTTAAATATATTGCAAACTTTTGTATTCTATCTTTTAATTAGATAAACTAGTTTAGATATTTAAAATAACAATATTATTATTTTTCTAGATTCTTAATTGCAGTTAATGCAAATTTAGAACTTTTTTTTTCTATTATTTTTCTTTGTATTTTAAATATTGCAAATATTGTTTTAAGTATATTGCAAACTCTTGTACTCTATCTTCTAGTTAAATCAACTAGTTTAAATACTTAGAATAGCAATACTATTATTTTTTTAGATTTTTGATTACAATTAACGCAAACTTAGAATTTTCTTTTTTTGTTATCTTTCTTTGTATCTTAAATATTGCAAATATTATTTTAAGTATATTGCAAACTCTTGTATTCTATTTTTTAATCAAATAAATTAATTTAAATATTTAGAATAGCAATACTATTATTTTTCTATATTCTTAATTACAGTTAACGCAAATTCAGAACTTCTTTTTTCTGTTATTTTTCTTTATATCTTAAATATCTTAAATATTGTTTTAAATATATTGCAAACTCTTGTATTCTATTTTTTAGTTAGATAAACTAGCTTAAACACTTAGAATAATAATACTATTATTTTTCTAGATTCTTAATTACAATTAATGCAGTCTTAGAACTTTCTTTTAAATTTTATAGATTTTTTAATAAAATTATTAACAAACTAATTTAAGTACTTGTATCTATAGCAAGAATTCTTTTGCATTTTCTATTTCTGCTTTAGTTAATATATAAATAATTAGAAAATCTATTAATATTTTATATTAAAATATTGCAGTATATTTTCTATATATTTTGCTTGCAATTAATATTTTTTTGCAAAACTAAGAATCGAAAATAAATATAATAATAGAATATACTTTAAATACAACTGTATAGCCAAACTAGTGAAAAATTCAACCGTTGTACAACCGACGAAAAACCGACGAAAAACCGACGAAAAACCGTTGAACAACCGTTGTTCAACCGTTGCTCAACCGTTGTTCAACCGTAGAAAAATTAATTTTCTAGTCTTAAACTGTTGTTTAAAATTTTCAATATCAAAATTAGCACCTATAGGCATCTATCCGTTGTTCATCCGTTGTTCAACCGTTGTTCAACCGTTGTTCAACCGCTATTCATCGGAAGAAAATCTAAATTTCCAAATTTCTAACATCAAACCGTTGAACAACCGTTAAACAACTATAAAATATCTAGATTTCTGTTGTTCAACCGACGTACAACTGTTGTACAACTGTTGTTTTTATTAGTAGGAAGTCCTAGACGAATTTCTTTGTATTATATTTGTAGTATAAAAAAGCAATATACAGAAAGATTGCTAAAAATAGAGAAAAAATACAATTTAATTAAACTATAATTTTAAGTTCAATAAATTTATTATATTCTCATTTGAATATTTGCAATTATAAAACAATTTTAATAGTTTAGTAATCAAAGTATTGTTAATAAAGAGTTAAGAATATCGATTTTAATATTAGTTTAATTAAAGATTAAATATATTATAAGTAATATTTTCGAATTTTTCTATTAGTAAAGATTAAGAATTCGAATTTCTTTTAAAATAATTTTTTTATTATATTGTCTTTATTTTATCTATTAAAAATTAAAATAAAAAATAAAATTATTAAACAAACTTCTGTTTACTAAGCTATCGAAATCTAAATAATAAAACAAAAAATAATTAAGAAACAAAGTTACATATAATAACAAAATATAGTTTAAGTACAATTTCTCTATCTTGTATTTGTCAAAATAATAGATAATAGAATGCTTAGCTTACTATATAGAAGCTGGAGCAAAGTTTATCTATATATATTGATCGAAGATATTCGAATTAATTATATAATATCGAGTCGAGTAGTATTGAATCGAATAGTGTCAATACTAGATTAAATTAATTATAGTATTTCGATATTTCTATTTAATCTAAATTTAGAAATTAGTTTCTATATAAACTATATTCTATATTTTATTAAATTTGAAATTTATTTTAAAATTTCTAAGTCTCGAATATCTTTCTAGCAAAAGTAAAAAAAGTATATAAAAGTTCTTTGTTAGCAATTTATATATAGATATATATATATTTACAAGTTCGAGATTTCTTAAGATTTAAAAAGTATATAAAAGACAAAATTCTAACAAAAAATTATACAAATATTGTCGATAATATTTGATAACTTTATTAGTAAAATAGAGAGAATAGTAAGTATAAATTTAAATAAATAGTACAAAGATTAATAGTAATAAATATAGCAACTATTTAGTTGCAAGTTGTTTAAATAACTAAATCTAGTATCTATATTTAAGATTATAATTAATTTAGTTATTAAATTAATTTAAGAGTTTGTCGAAATATTTTAAATATATTACAAGAAAAAACTTTAATTAATTTATTAGCTATTTGTTTTTTAATAAAAATATATTTTAGTTTAATTTAATTATTTGCAATTTTTTTGCAAACAAACTAAGTTTAAATATCTATATACTTTGTTCAAGTATATTGCGCAAAATTCTTAGCAAATACTATAATTTTTTAATTGTTACAATAGATAATAATAGCAACTAGATATAGTATCGAAAGTATTAAAGAAAAAGTTTTAACAATAATAAGAGCTCTTATTGTAAACAATAATAATAAAAATAAATAAAATAATTGCAATTGCTTTAACAATATTTAAAGTTAAATAATTTTTTTAGCAATTTATATTTGTTTAATATACTCGATTTTGCAAAAAGAAAGAGCAATAATTAATTAATATTTAAATAATTAATTAATAGCAATACTTTCTAGATTAAAAATATACTCAAAAATAGAATAACAAGTATTTTAATTTTTGTTTTAGTTAATATTAATATAGTCTAATAGAAAATAAATACTTTTATAGAAAATAAAATAAAGATTAAAAGTATTTCGAAAATAATAAAATATTTGTTTAATAATTTTTTTAGTAAGTAAAGTATTAATAAGATTAGAAGTATATCTATTTATTACTAAAACAACAAAAGCAATATTTAATCAAATATCTAGCATTGCGTATATAAGAGAATTGATTGTCGATTAATAAATATAATAATAATTTAAATTTACAATATAGTTCAAAAATAATATATATTTTAAATATATTTATAGAGCTAACAACTAATTTATACTTTTATATTTTGTAGTTTTTTAATATTTTTTCTAGATATGCTTTCTAACTTAAATAGAGAATTTAAATTGCAAAATTATAACTAATTTTAATTTCTAAATACTATTAAACAAAATCTAAGTTAATTATTTTAAATTAATTGACAAAAACTCTTTTAATAATATCGATAAACTTTTTGTTAATATTAATAATTAAAAGATTGTCTATATAGATAACAATAATAGTAAAGCTATTAATTAAAATACTTAGATTAAAATTCAATAGACAAAAATAATATTTCTTAAAAAATATTGCAAAAATATTATATTACATTTGAGATAATTATTTAAGTTTATCAAGAACTTTTTTAATTTAACAAATCTTTTTGTTTTGCTTAAAGTTGTAAAACAATTTTATATAAATTTTTTAATTAATATCTTTGTAGAGAAAGACAATAACAATATCTATTTGTTTTAGATTTTAGTTGTTAATAACAATAAAGACAAAAATAGTTTTATAGTTTATAAATTTAATTATAGTTGCAAAGATCTTAATATAATTTAGATTTTTGCGTTGTTTAAAGTTTCTAACAATTTAAGAAACTTTATAGCAAAAAATTTTGTTATTAATTTTTTGTTTAATTTTGTAGATTTATTTTTTACAAAATATATAATATCTATTAGATATTGTTAAAATAATAGATAGTAGAACGCTTAGTTACTATATAGAAGCTAGGACTTTGCCTATATATATATATTAGTCGAAGCTACTCGAATCGATTATATAATATTAAATCGAATAGTATTAAATCGAATAATATTGATACTAGATTAAATCGATTATAGTATTTCGATACTTCTATTTAATTTAAGTTTAGAAATTAGCTCTTATATAAACTATATTTTATATTTTATTAAGTTCGAAATCTATTTTAAAACTATTAAGTTTTGAATATCTTTCTAGCAAATATAAAAAAAGTATATAAAAGTTCTCTATTAGCAATTTATATATAGATATATGTATATTTACAAGTTCGAGATACTTTAAAACTCGAAAAGTATATAAGAAACAAAATTTTAACAAAAAGTTATATAAATATTGTTTAATAATATTCGATAGTTTTATTAGTAAAACAAAAAGAACAATAAATACAAATTTAAATAAATACTACAAAGATTAATAATAATAGATATAGCAACTATCTAGTTGCAAATTGTTTAAATAATCAAGTTTAATATCTATATTTAAGATTACAAACAATTTAGTTATTAAATTAGTTTAAAAATTTGTTGAAATACTTTAAATATATTACGAAAAAAGACTTTAATTAGTCTATTAATTATTTGCTTTTTAATAAAGATATATTTTAGCTTAATTTAACTATTTGCAATTTTTTTGCAAACAAATTAAATTTAAATATTTATATATTTTGTCTAAATATATTGCGCAAATTTTTTAGCAAATACTATAGTTTTTTAGTTATAGCAATAAAGGGCATATAGCTTATCCCGAGTGCAGATTTCCCACCTAGGACGAGCTTATCCTAGATGGGAATTCTTAATCGAGATAAGCTTTATTCATACTTAGTCTATATTTAATATAGAACGTACTAAATAAAACGAAGATTATAAGTTTAAAAAGGCGCTCTTATTGCAAGTTGTATACATTAAATATATGCTAAATCTATAATCTTGTTATTCTAGAGCTTATTTCAAGTAGAAAATTTGCATTTAAAATAAGCTTTGTTTATGTAAAATTTATGCTTCACATAAGTCGTACTAAATTAAGTAGAAAAATTAAAAATTTAAAGACGCATCAAAGATATATACATCTAACATATGCTAAACATATAAATTGATTATTTTAATATATCGAGTAATTATAATTTTGTACAATTTCTAAAACTTAAAATAAGCTAGATATATACTTAATATAATCTATAACTATTAAAAGAAAAACTATTATCTTAATTTTGAGTGCGCAATTTTGACGCGTCTATGCAAAATGCAATTTAAATATAGATTTAGCATTGCTATAATATATGTTAAAAATAAATAAAATCGCGCAAATTGCGCATTAAGTTTTTAGCGTGTTTTGTAAAATTAAAGTACGATTGTTGCGTTTTTTATCTTTATTTTTTCTAATTATTTGCATTATTGTAGTATATACTCTTGATTTTATTAACAAATTTATAGTATAAGTCTAGCATATTTTTTAATTTTATTGCTTCTATTATTTTAGCATATATCTAACATAAATATTATCGCAATTTAGCTTGCTAGCGTTAGAGCATATTACAACAATTCTAATATAACAAACGCACAAAACTTGTTTTCTTTAAAATACTATTATAATAAGCATAGTATATGCGACGCTTTTGTTTAGCATATACTAATTATATACTTAAGGATTTTTTTCTAATTTAAATCTCAATTTTGTAATTAAATATAAGCGTTCAACTATAGCACAATTTTATATTAGATATATATTGAGTCTATATTTAACGCATATAGAATTCAACTAAATAGATAATAAATTTAGTAAAAAGACATTTTTTATTGCGACTTAATTTATGCTAAGTATTAACAATATCTATTATTAAATTTTTAAAAAATAATAGATAATCTATATATAGATTTGATTTAAGTTTAGCATATATTAAATATTATTAATTGCGTCAAATTTTAAAACTTAAATTGTTTTCTTTAATATAAACGTGTAAGTCGTATAAACTTAATTGCAACTCTATATATACTAAGCATTAACAAATGTAATTGTATAATAACGTCGACTAATTAAATATATAAAGTAACTTTTATCGTTTTTAATTGCTAGTTATTCGTATATATAGTTGTAATTTTATTTATGTTCGATATATATTAAGTTAAGATTAAAATCAAGTTACGTTATTATTAAAAAACATATTATACTAAAGCAAGTAAACAAATATTTTAATTAATTATATATAACGCATACGCTAAATATATATAGTTGCAAATCTAAACACAAAAAATATTTTTTCAAATATACGTTATCTTAAAAAGAAATATATATTTTTTTTATATTTAATATATATTTAATTTATGCTAATTTAATGCTATAAAGCTTTAAATTAGATTTGAAGAATAGCAAAATGCGAACTACTTTACAAAATTAAAGTATAACTTTTATATACTTTGTTTAAGCTAAATTTATATTTTATATAAATACAAACATATAATTAATACAATTGTCTATTAATATGTTAACAATATAAAGTATATTGCGTAAGCTAAATTAATATCAAGCATATATTAAGCTTATATAGAACAATTGTTATAATCAAAGATTTGCAATTGTTTTTAATATATATTTTTATCGCAAAATAAATTTATTTTATGCTTATTATATGTTTGATTTATCTTTTATCTTTTTTGTTTTTATACTATATATATAAATACTTATTTTGTAATTTAAGACTTTAACAACGCATTAATTACGCATAGATTCGACTAATATTAAACTTGCACTAACATAACTTTTAAAATTATTAATTAACTATTGTTTGTTATTTTTTTTCGAACATTTGTCTTTTAATTTAAAGAATGCTCGCAAAAAGCATGCTTTTAATTTAGTTTTAAAATATGTTAAGTTTATGTTAATTTACTCTTAGCGTTATATTAATACTTTGATCGAAAAACTTCTTTTTGTATATTTTATTATATTAATTTATACTTAGTATATACTTAAATTATACGCAAATTAATGTACTTATTATAAATATCAAATCTTTAAATAAATTATTTAATTATACTTTAAATTTAATTTATATTAAACATATATTAACATCAAAGAAACGTAAAGAAACAAAAAAATCTTGTAATAATAATGCGCTTAAAATTTCGAAAATCTTTAAAGATTTATATTTTATTTATGTTTAACATATATATAGCTAACGAAAAAAAGTTGCTCGTAATAATAAAAAATTAAATGCAATAATTAATTTTAATAAAAAAGTTTAAAACTTATATATATTATATTTATATTTATTATATATATAGAAAAGAATTACGATACTTTTTTTAATTTGAATAAAAGCAAGTCTTATTTGCTAATTTACTATACTAAAATTATGCTAATTTTATACTTAATAAATATTTGCGTTCTAGTTAATATTTTAATAGCAAAAAAGAATAAAATATTATTTGCGATTTTATATTATGTTTATAATATATTTATGTTAAGTTTATATATAATTAATTCTTTTTTAAATAAATTTATCTTTGTTAATAACAAAAGTTAGTGCAATTATTTTTTTATTTATATTAAAATTATACTAAGTTTATGCTTAGCTAATATAGTTATTACAAAAACTATCGTTATATCTACGACTAAAAAAGACAAAAATTAGATTATTTTTTATTGTATATATTATATATATATTAAGCATAAATTAAAACAAATTGACAACAAGAAACTTTTAAAATTGTTTAATTAAATCTTAGACTTAATATATATTGTGCATAATACTTTGATTTGTTTTAACTAATTGTATGCTTTCGATTGTGTCTAATATATACAATATAGACAATTAGATATTTATCTTTTTAACTTCGATTTAACAAAGTAAATTAATATTTATTATATGCTTTGCTTTTGCGTAATTGTTGCGACAATTATATTTTAATAAAAAAAAAATTTTTGCAAATTAATTTAAAATAAAGTATAGTTTATATTTAACATAAAATCTTTTTATATTTTCTTTAATTTTAAATTAAGATTCTTTTTTTAATTATATTTAAATATATATTAAGTCTATATCTTGTCTACGTTTGTTATATATTTATCTTATTTATTATTTTAATCTTGTATTTACTTTTTTTATTTTAAATATTATTCTTTATAAGATAAAGCTAGACAAGCAATTATAATAGTTTGTTGCGTTGTTATACTTGTTAGTTTTACACATAATATAAATATTTTATATATAATTTTGTTTTTGATTGTTTTTTTTTTATTTTAAATCTTTTAATAAAGTAATAAATCTTTTTTCAAATTAATACTTAATATAAACTTAATATATATTAAATCTATGCGTAGTCTTTCGAGTTTAAACAAAAGCTCTTAAATTATTAATATTATATAGTATTCGTAAAACAAAAATATAAATTTATAAACTAATTTATCTTTGTTGTTGTCTTAATTGCTTAATAGATATTGTTAATTTGTTTATAATAAAATTATATTTAAAATATTCTTTGTGTTGCTAGTAATATTAAATTTCTTTAACTTAGCAATTTTTTTTGTTAATTTTTTCTTTTTCTCTTTTAGAAATTTGTTATATTTTTAACGCATACGTTGCATGCGTTATTCTCGCATTTAATTTTTAATTTAATATTTTAATAGTATTGCTTTGTGTTTTTTGTTCAATTTTAATATATTGTTTATAAAGTTTGAGTTTAATTTATATTTATTCGAGCTAAATAACAATATACGTCGAATTAATATTTAACGTTTATTTTTTTTAAATATTGTCTTTGCATATTGTCGTATTAAAAAAAACATTTTAAAATCTTTATTAAATACATGCTAAATCGATGTTTAATATTTGTTTTTTCTAAATAATGTCTTTGTATATCGTTGTATTAAAGAAGACATTTTAGAATCTTTATTTAATATATATCGAATTAATGTTCGATATTTGTCTTTTTTAAATAATATTTTTGTATATTGTTGTGTTAAAGAAGACATTTTAGAATTTTTATTTAATATATATTGAGTTAATACTTAACGTTTTTTTTTTTAAATAATATCTTTATATATTGTTGTATTAAAAAAAACGTTTTAGAATTTTTATTTAATATATATTGAGTCAATACTTAGCGTCGATTTTTTATTAAATAAGTAATTCTTAAGTTGCGACTTTAAAATATATAAAAAATTTTGCTATTAAATTTAGATATTATGTTTGTGTTAAATTTATGCTTAAAATTAAGTTTATTAAAAAAGAATTTTATATAAGAATTTTTTGAATTAAAAGAAAGATATAAATATTGTTGACAACGTTTTATAGTTCTTCGATTTTTTTTATTTATAATTTGATTAATTATTAAGTTAAATTAAATATAAATTAATTGTATATTTTTTTTTTTAATTAGTTGAGCAACAATACAATTAAATTTACTACAATTGCGTTAAATAAATAAAATATCTTTTTTTGTTTGGAAATTGTTCTTTTCAAATATTTTAATAACGTATTTTCTTATTTTAATATATAATTAGCATAAATGTAGCTTAGAACAAATACAGATTTTATCTAAATATAGAAGCAAGTAATAATAATTTTTGTTTTGCAAATTTATTGTTTTAAAAATAATTGCTTTTTTCTATATTAATATAATTGCAAATTAGCGTTTATTAATACAAAGAAATCTTTGATTTCTCTTTATATAGTTTAACAAGAATTTATTCTGTCTTTTGATATTTAATTTATATCTTAAGTTTAAAATATAATATATTTATATTATTTATGCGTTATAGTAGTTTGTTAACAATCTTAATCTTTCAAAATTAATTAATAAAATAAGTTGCTAAATAATTAAAATAACGTTTTCGAAAATTATGTTTAGAATATATTCGACAAAAGATTAATATATGCTTAAAATATTTAAATTACTCTTAAAAGTTGTTAAAATTATAAAAATATTTCTTAAATTTTAAATAAGACATTAGTAACATTTATGTAATTTTAGTATATATTAAATATATTTTAAGCTTGTTTTTTGTTTATATTTATTGTAAAAATTCGCAATTCTTTGTTTCTATAATCGATATAAAAAATTTAAATAGTTTGACAAATAATTTCTTTTAACGCTTTAAATATTTTAATAAATATTGTATAATAATTTTCGATAGTCTCTATATTAATTTACGCGTAGCAATAGATATTAATTTTTATTATAATTTGAGCGTATACTTAATGTATATTGTATATATATTAAATTTACAATAATAATTCTTGTTTTAACTTAAAATACTATATAGATTTGTTTTGTCTTAAATTTGTTTAAATACAAAATCTATTTTAAGATATAATTAATTTATAAAGATTTTAGTTTAAGTATAAGTACAATATACAACAATGTATTATTAAGAATTTTTGTTAAGATAAATAATGCTTTTAATTTATTACTTCTCTAAAGAACGCAATTGATTAAAAACAAATTTTCGCTTAATTTCTATAAATTATAAGCTAGATTTATGCAATGTTTAAACTAAATATAAACTAATTTTCTAAGATTGTTTTAACAAATTTTTTTTTAAGTTTTTGCTTTTAAATTAATATTGCTATGCAATCTTTTATATTAAAATTATTATATATATAATGTAGAGCAATCTTGTTATATTTTGCGCATAAATCGAATATAATAGAAGAAATAACAAAGCGTTTTGCAAAATATTTAGCGCAAACAACGCATATACTAGATATAAACTTAGTTTACGCATTATTAAAGATAGTAAATTTTGTTGTTTAATTATTGCGATTACGTTGTTGGTAATTTCTCGAAACATTTTAATAAAATATAATAAATAATAAGTATAATTTTCGCGTACAATTAATATAAAAAATAAAAATTGTTTTTAATTAATAAAAATATAGATATTTAATCGCGCATTATATATATTAGTTTTAATTTTGTTACTTTTTTAAAAATAATTGAAATTCTATATATGTTTAGTATATATTAAATTCGTATTAAAATAAAATTAATTGCAAATAAAATTTCTAGAAGCTAAATATTTAATAAAGATATAATTTTTTGTACGTTGTTGTAATTTGTAATTTATTAAAACGCAAAAATAATTAATATTAATATGTATTAAGTTTGCGTTAATAATTTAATTTGTATATTATAATTTTGTATCAAAAAATAAAAAGTATTTAATTTGATAAATCTATAAGATTAGCTTACAAACAATATAGATAAAGTAAGAGTTTATTTTATAAGTTTTCTATATAGCAAACTCTTAATTTTTGTATACGCAAATTATAGATTTAGAATACACATAATATGTATGTTAATTTTATTATTTTTTAAGAAATCTATAATATTAAATCTTTGTGCGATGCTTTAATTGCGCGTTAACATTAAGTAAAGTATTATTAAAAATTGTTAATATTCTTAAGCTTAATTCTATTGTATATTAAATATGTGCGTAATATATTTAGATACGCGTGTTTGCAATACTTAATTTCGAAATATTTGAAACTTTGATGTTAAATTTTGTTTACTTTGTTTTTTTTTTTAATTTTTAAAAGTAAAAAAGCAATCTAAGTAATTTTAAAGTTAATTGCGACAACAAAGAATTAAATCTAATCTTAATATAAGTTAAAATTATATTTTACTTAAATTAAATATATATTAAATATACATTTGTTAATTAATATTTTAATAAAAACGTTAATTAAGATCTTAATTAATATTGTGCTTTTTTTGTACACAAAATAAAGAATTCTCTTTAAATGCGTATATAAATATGCTAAAATATTGTAATAATTTTGCACTTTCAATACAATTACTTAATTGCATTCTTCAAAAATAATTGCAATCTTATTGACGTTAATAAAGTTCTATATATAATAAATATTAACTTAATATATAATAGATATAAAGCGTAAAAAAGAATCTATTTTTTTAAGTTTTATAAATAATAGTTTATTAAAACTATTAAAATCTTAATTGTTTAATATATTTTAATTTTTTTAATTGTTTATAGAAGCATTTTTGTTAATATCTTAATTACTTAATGTTGTATTTAATTTAATAATATTAATATTATTAAGATTCGAAGTTTGCTTATATGTTTAACAAATATCTAATATATAATAAGTATAAAATAAATCTTAATTTTATTTATTTATTGCAAAATTGTTTGTTAATCTTAATTTGCAAAATTCTTAAATATAAAAAAAAATTTGTTAAAAAACATAAAGGTTTCGAAAAGAAAAAAATTGATAATATTATTAAAAAACATATTGTTATTAAGATTTAAATTAAATATAAACTAAGCTTAAATATAATATATGTGCAAAACAAATAATTAAATTGCGCAAATATAAAATTATGTTAAGCTTATATTACGCTTAAAAGTAATTTATGCTATAACGAAACATAATTTTGTAATACGTAAATCTTGTTTTTAAATTTAATTGATTGCGCATTATAGATTTTACACAACTTTAAAAATGTTATAGATATAAAGAATTAAATTTATGTTTAACATGTACTAGAAAGAAGCAAAATTTTAGAAATTAATTTTTAGTTAACATTGAATAAAAAGGTTTATATTTTATATAAGTTATATATATATTAAGCTTGCATTTCGATTGCAAACAAAGATTGCGATTAATTTTTATTGTTCAAAATAATTATGTTAAGCATAAGTTGAGCATCGATAGAGTTTACTTCAAGTAAGAATTTTTATCTAAAATAAGCTCGTCCTAAATGCGATTTCTACATCCGGGGTGAGTTGCAACCCGAGCAATAAATAACAATAGCAACTAGATATAATATTAAAAAAATTAAAAAAAATTTAATAGCAACAAGAGCTCTAAATATAAACAATAATAATAAAAATAAATAGAATAATTGCAATTACTTTAATAGTACTTAAAGTTAAATAATCTTTTTAATAATTTATATTTATTTAATATACTTAACTTTGCAAATAGAAAAAGCAACAATTAATTAATATTTAAATAATTAACTAATAGCAACACTTTCTAGATTAAAGATATATTTAAAAATAAAGCAAAAATTAAAAATATTTTAAAAATAACAAAATATTTGTTTAACAATCTTTTAGTAAATATTGATAAAATTGAAAATATATTTGCTTATTACTAAGATAACAAAAACAATATCTAATCGAATATCTAGTATTATATATATAAGAAAATTAATTATTAATTAATAGATATAATAATAACTCGAATCTACAATATAGTTTAAATCGACAATATATATTTTGAATATATTTATAAGAATAGCAACTAATTTATAGTTTTATATTTTTTAATTTTTTAATATATTTTTTAGATATATTTTTTTAATTTAAATAGAAAATTTAAATAGTAAGATTGTATTTAATTTCGATTTCTAAATATTATTAAAAAAAATTTAAATTAATTATCTTAAATTAATTAACAAAAATTCTTTTAATAATATTAATAGATTTTCTATTAATATTAATAATTAAGAGATTGTCTATATAGATAGCAATAATAGTAAAGTTATTAATAAAAATACTTAAATCGAAGTTTAACAAACAAAAGTAGTATTTTTTAAAAAATATTGCAAAAATATTATATTATATTCGAAATAATTGTTAAAAGTTATAAAAAGTTTTTCTAAATTAATAAATCTTTTTATTCTATTTAAAATTGTAAAACAATTTTATATAGATTTCTTTATTAATATTTTTGTAAAAAAAAACAATAACAATATTTATTTGCTCTAGATTTTAGTTGTTAATAAAAATAAAAATAAAAATAATTTTATAGTTTATAAACTTAATTACAATTGCAAAATTTTTAATATAATTTAGATTTTTATATTATTTAAAGTTTTTAACAATTTTACAAATTTTATAGCAAAGAATCTTGCTATTAATTTCTTGTTTAATTTTGTAAATCTATTTTCTACAAAATATATAATATTTATTAGATATTAAGCAAACAATATAAATGTTGTTCTTTTTTAAGAATTTAATTTTGTTTTGTTCAATTAGTTGTTAACTTATTTTATGATAAATATTTATTATAATTTTAACATAAATTTTAAACTTATATAACTCTAATAATATAGTCTTAAATAATAGAACAAAAAAATTTGCAAATTTGTTTAATACAATTGAAATTTCAAATATTTTTGCAATATTAAATTAAGATTTAAAAATAACGAATTTTAAAATATATTTAATAATTTAGTAGCTTTAAAGAACTTATTAAAATTAGTAGAGTTAAAAAAAATTGTTTTTAAAATCGAAAAATAATTCAAGAAAATTAGTATTTTTAAAGTTTAAAAAAGATAGAATTTTAGATAAAATAAATAAATTTAATTTATTAAAGTTCTTAATCTAATTCAAAAACAAAACAATTTTTTGTTGTTATTATAATATTGTTATAAAAAGCTTATTTAATTTAGTTCTTATAGAATTTAGAAATTTATTAATAGTATTTGTAGTATTAGACTATATAAATAAAATTATAAACAATTGTATATTATTATTTTAACAATTAATTTTGTTGTAATTGATATAAGAGCTAAGTAATACTTGTTTATTGTTTAGTTAATAAACTTTTAATACTTGTTAGATTTTGTTTTTGTTATCTATTATATAATAGATATATTTTTTCTTGTATTTTACTAAAACTAAAAATCGAATATAATTTTGAAATTTCTATTAATTAGTATTTAATTAAATTTTTAATATTTTTTTTGGTTAATTAATTTATCGAATATATTTATAGTTATAGAGATATTTAATACTTGTTTTAAAAGAAAAAATAAAATATTTAATAATAGAAAAAATATTGCAATATAAATTAATTATTTAAATAATCTTTAATTAAAGATTTATAATTAAGTTAATATTTGTTTATTTTAGAGAAAATAGCAACTATTAATTCGATATATATCTTATACTTTTTGCAATAAATTTAAAAGATTTTATCTATATGTTTATTGTTATTATTAATACAAATACAAATATATTTGTTGTTTTTATACTTAAATTTATTAATATAATAAAATATTAAAAAAAAATTAGCAAACTAATTTTATTTTTATTTTTAAAATATTCTATTTGCAAATATTTAATTTTATTACTGTATTTAGTTAAATACAAATATAGCAAATACTATCGAAATTATTTAAAAATATAGATTCTGTAATATTAATATAAATAAAATTGTTTTTTTAACAATTAAATTTAATAGAAATTTAATAAAATATTGTTTTGTTCTTTGTATATATACAAGAAATATAAATATTATTCAAAAATAATTTAGTAAAATTAAAAGTATTTTTGCAAATTAGCTAATAGATATTTTGTTTATCTAAATAGCTAAATTATTTGTATTATATAATTATTTGTATTTTTATTAATTGTTAATAAAGCAATAATAATAATAAAAAATACAATAAATATTTTTAAATTTAGAAAATAAAGATTAAAATTTTTAATTGCTCAAACTTGCTAAATATTAATAGAAAAACTATAACTAATATTTTTTCAAACAATATTAATATCTTCTCATTAATTATAGAAAACTAAATTGTAAAAAAAGTTAAATATATACTATATATTATAAATTATAATATAACAAACTCTTTTATCTTTATATCTAACAAATAGATAAATAATTTTAATATCTATAACAAATAAATTGCTTTCTATATTTTTAATTAATTGTTAAAATATTTTTAAATAAGATATAAAGATACTAGAATTTCTAAATATATATTGCAAGTGTTTTGTATTAAAAATCTATTTGTGCAAAAAACAATTAATAACAAAAATTAATATTATAGTTGTAAAAACAAACAATATAAAAATTACAAACAAAATGGCTACATTAGCAAAAATAAAATAATATTTATAGATTATTACTTTAGTAGCTTTTTGCTTTTTGTTATTGTTATTTTTATTCTTGTTTTTATTAAATTTAAATTTAAATTTGTTTTTATTCTTTTTAAATTTAAACTTTGTTTAATTATTATTTTAATTATTTTAATTATAATAATATTTGTTTTTGTTATTATTTTAATTGTTTTTAAAACTATTGTTCTTTAAAACAAAATATAATTTTAAATATAAATTCTAGCAATTTAATTTTTAATAATCTATTTTGTTGCAATTTGTATATTTCTTTTGTTTAATATATATAGAGCTAAAATTATTAATAACAAAAAGAGTATTTCTTATAATAATAATTAGTTTAATAATTGTGGTTAAAATTAAAATAATATTAATAGTTAAGATATTTATTAAATTAATATATTAAATTTTGTAATTATAAATAATAATAGACAATTTCTATTTTCGAATATTATCTTTATAAAAGAATTCATATTTTGATATTTATTAATTAATAAAAAAGCAAGCAATATTATTAAAATTAATTAAATATTTGAAAATAAATTAGTTTTTATCTATAGCTAAGTTATCTCAATAGATAGATAGTTTATTAATAATATTGCAAAACTTAATTTTGTATTTGTTAATATTCGAATAGTTAAAATTTTTAAAAAACTCGAATTTAACAAATTTTTTTATTAATATATTTAATTTTTTAGATTTATATATTTTAATAATTTTTTAATAAGTTTTTTTAATTAGATTAATTTTCTTTATGTTGTAATATAAACTTTTATTAATAATATTTCGAAACATATTTATGTATTTTTTGTTGTTAATATTCTATTTATCTTGTTTTTTTAATAATTATGTTAAATAAATCGACAAATCTAATATTTAATTTATTTAAAAACTTTAAACAAGTTTTGTTTTTAGACAAAAAAAATTACATTATTGCTAATCTTAGCAATTTGTTTTACAATTACAAAAAATAATACAAAGATACTAATAGTTATAATAATATTAATATAATTTGCTATTTTTAGAGTTCTACTAATAGCTTGTAAACAATAAACAATAGTATTAGTAAATATAATTAAAAAATACAATTGCGCAATAAAGATTTTAATAAAAATATTCTAATTATTAGATTACAAAAATTAAATAAGTTAATAAAACTCGAATTAAATATTTAATTTAATAGATACTCTTCAAAAAATTTAGATAAAAAAGATAGCTAAATATGTTTCTTTTTATTAACAATATTAATTTAATCGATTCTATTAATTATAGATTAAACAAAATTTTAATAGATAAACAGTTAATAAACTCTTAAATAAGTCTTATATTTTTATTGTTTTGTTTTGAGATTATAATAGATATAGATTTAAACAAACTTAATAGATTTAATTTGTTTAAAAAATAAAGTATTAATAAATAATTTCTAATTAGATTGTTGTTTTTGCTTAATTGTAGATAAAACTTGTTAACTATCTAAAATCTAACTAAACTACTCAATCTTTTTATTCTTCTTCTTAATTTTAATAGTTATAAGAATAACTATATTATTTTGTATTTTTGCAATTGTTAAATTAATTTTTTTAGTCTTTTTATTTTAATAAAATTAAATATTAGTTTTTTTAATTTAAATTTTCTATATTTTTGCAATAATTAAAAGCTTTTTAATTTTATTTAAACAAAAATAATTACTATTTAATTAAGAGTTGGATCTAGACACTACTTTTAAAATAATTAATAAAATTATTTTAGTTTTCGAAATATATTTGCAATTTAATTTACTAATTTGTTTTGTATATTGTAATAAAAGAAATTAACTAGTATTTGTTTTAGTTATTGAGCTAACAAGTTAACTTATTTAATTATTAATAAAAAAAAATTGCAATAGATAAAAAGAACAAAAATTAAATAGACTAAATAATTTAGTTTTTTTATTAATATATTAAAGCAAAATTTTGCTCTACTTTAATAATATATTTTCGATTAATTGTTAACTATTTAATTATCGATTTCTAGTTGTATAATTGTTATATTATTGATTGTTCAATTTTTTAGAATTTACTATTAATAGATATCTATTAAAAATAATTAGTATTCTTTGACAAAAACAACAAGTTGCAAATAAAATAAAGCTAGTTGTTTTTACAACTTATATTAATTTTCTTAATAGAGTATTTGTATCTAGAATTTCTAGCTAAATATTAATTATTTAATTGTTAATAATTAAAAATTTTAGTTATTTAAATAATTAAGAGATTAATTGTTTGACAAGTTCTAATAGTTTTTTAATTATTGTTTCGACAATATTATAGTATTAATATTTTAATTTTTAAAGATTAATTTAAATATCTAAATAATTAATTGTTAGCTTCTATATATTAGAAATTAACAAGAACTTAGCTAATAATAGTAATCGTAAATCTATTGTTAGTTTAATCTACTAGCTATACTTTAAATATTCTAATTAACAAATAAATAAGTTTTTTGTTCTATTTCGAGTTTATAATTTGTTAAAATAATAAATAATAGAATATTTAGTTACTATATAGAAGTTAAAACTTTGTTTATCTATATTTATTAATCGAAGCTATTTAAATTAATTATATAATATCGAATTAAATAGTATTAAATTAAATAATACTAATACTAAATTAAATCGATTATAGTATTTCGACAATTACTAGCAATTTTTCGATTAATTAATTTCTAGTTAACAAATAGAAACCTGTTTTCTAACTAATAAAAATTTGTTAAATTTTAGATAAATTTTTAGTAAATTTCCAATTTGTTTTAAATAAATTGTATACAAGTTAATAACTAAAATAGCAATATTTTAAATAAATTTTAAATAAATTTCCAATATAAATACTACTAGTAATAAATTTTTAATCTAAATAAATTAACTAATATTAGTAATATAAGTAATATAATATATATACGCTAGTAGAGAGAAATCTAACGCGCGTATATAAATTATATAATTTATATAATTTAATAATTGAAAATTTGATAGTATTAATACTTGTTAAGCTAAATACTTTTTAGATTTCTTAAAAATTTAAATTTAAAAATAAAATAATAATTTAACAACTTTATATATTAATATATAAACAATATATATAGTTTACTATCTAATATATTAAAAATTAAAATTTCGATTAAACTACTATTAAGATTTAGTTAAGTTTATTAAAATTTTAAAATTAAGAATTATCTAGATTACAATTTATCTTAAATGTAGATTTCTTATTTAGAATAAACTTATTCTAAATAGAAATTCTTATTTAAGATAAACTCTATCTATATTTAATTTACATTTAGTATAAATAGATTAAATTAAAAAAATTATTAATAATTTTTGTTTGCAATTTAAATACAAGCTTAATATATATATAATTTATATAAAATATAAACTTTTTTATTTAATATTAACTAAAAATTAATTCTTAAAGTTTTGCTTCTTTCTAGTATATATTAAATATAAATTTAATTTTCTATATTTATTGTATTCTTAAAATTGAGTTAAATTACAACTTTTTTTAAGTGCAAATACTTAAATTAAAACAAATTAATCTTAATTTAAGCTTTTAGTTTAAAAAAGCTTTATATATACTAAGTATATATAAAATAATTTTAAATAATTTATAATTTTGCATTTTATATTAAACTTAAAAAAAAGTTTATATATTTAATATAAATAGCGCAATCTTAGTCTTTATAATTAGAATTTTGTATATATTTGTTTTATATATAATATTAACTTTATTTTATAAATTAAAAACTTTTTAATATGCAAAAGAATTTAAGATATAATAGATATAAAGTAGATATATATATTGCAAATTTTAAAATTATTCGAAATCTACAAAATATCTTTTTAATATTTAAAGATAAATTTTTGAATTGCAAAATTTAAATATTTTTGTAATATAAATTATTTTTATACTTAATATAAGTTAAATATTAAAAAATTATATATATTAATCTTAAATATATTTATAGTCTATATTATATTTAAATTTTAATTATATTTAGTTTAAATTTCTATTGTAAAATATCTTTTTTTAGTAAGATTTGTTGTTGTCTTCTAAGACTAATTTTATATTTAAAAAAGAAAATTTTATAAATTAAAAAAGTTGATAAATAATTTTGCAATAAATGAATAAAATTTAAATTATAAATATATTTTATATATATTAAGTTTAAATTAATCTTTATAGAATTTTGCAAATATTAAAAAGAACAATATTTCTATTAATTTAAATACAATATTGTCGAAATACTATAATTGATTTAATCTAGTATCAATACTATTTAACTTAATATTGTTTAATTTAATATTACTATATAGTTAGACTAGTAAAAAATTTAATTGTTGTACAATTGTTAACAAATTGTTAAAAAACTGTTTAAAAACTATGCTAAAATTGACAAAAAATTGTTTTTTAATCGATTAACAACTAGAAAAATTCTAAATTTCTATTTTTTAACAAATTGATTGTTTTAACAACTATTAATTGTAGAAATAGATATTAGAGATTTAAATTGCAATTATTTAACACTTAATTAAAAAATTTATTAAATTGAAAAAAAAAATTAATTAGATATTCTAAGTACTAGATTAGTAGAGAGATATATAGAAAGAATATTAAGAGAATATAGATTAGAAAATTACTTACGCGTATATATTTTTTGTAAATTACGTAATTTTTCTATTTATAACTTAATAGTATTAATAGTAATCGAAATAGAGACTTTTCGAGATAAATTTAAACTCTAAATTTAAGTTTAAACTCTAAACTAAATAGAGTTAATAGAAAAACATCTTCACAACTTTATGTATTAATAAATTAACAATTTAGACATTTTACTATTTAATATGTTAAGACTTAAAATTCTGATCGAGCTAGCTTCGAGACTTAAAATAAATTCAAAAAAAAATTTAAAATTTTAATATTAAAATTAGCATCTATAGATATCAATTTGTTGAACAATTGTTGTTTAATTGTTGTTTAATTGTAGAAAAATTAATTTTCTAGTCTTAAACTGTTGTTTAAAAATTTTAATATTAAATTAGCATCTATAGATATCTATTTATTGTTTATTTGTTGTTTATCTGTTGTTCAATTATTGTTCAACTATTGTTTAATTGTTGTTTATCGAAAGAAAATCTAAATTTTCAAATTTCTAATATCAAATTGTTGAACAACTGTTAAACAACTATAAAATATCTAGATTTCTGTTGTTTAATCGACATACAACTGTTGTATAACTGTTGTTTTTATTAGTAGAAAGTTCTAGATATATATAATCAATTTAAATAGCTTCGATTAATATATATAGATAAACAAAGTTTTAATTTCTATATAGTAACTAAACATTCTATTATTTATTATTTTAACAAATTATGAGTTCGAAACAAAGCAAAAAATTTATTTGTTTATTAATTAAAATATCTAGAGTATAGCTCATAAATCAAATTAACAATAAACTTACAATTACTATTATTAGCTAAGTTCTTGTTAATTTCGAGTATACAAAAGCTAACAATCAATTATTTAAATACTTAAATCAATCTTTAAGAATTAAAATATTAATACTATAATATTGTTAAAACAATAGTTGAGAAATTGTTAAAATTTGTCGAACAATCGATTTCTTAACTACTCGAACAACTTAAATCTTTAATTATTAATAATTAAATAACTAATATCTAGTTAAAGATTCTAAACACAAATATTCTACTAAAAAAGCTAACACAAATTGCAAAAACAACTAAATTTATCTTATTCGCAACTTGTTGCTTTTGTCGAAGAACACTAATTATTTTTAATAGATATTTATTAATAATAAGTTCTAAAGATCGAAGAATCAATTATATAATAGTTATACAACTAAGAATCAATAGTTAGATAATTAATAATTAGTCGAAAACATATTATTAAAGCAAAACAAAGTTTTGTTTCGATATATTAATAAGAGAACTAAATTATTTAGTCTTCTTAATCTTTGTTTTTCTATTTATTGCAAAATTCTCTTATTAACAATTAAATAAGTTAACTTGTTAGTTCAATAATTAAAACAAGTGCTACTTAATTTTTTTTACTACAATATACAAAACAAATTAGTAAACTAGATTGCAAATATACTCTAAAGACTAAAATAATTTTATTAATTATTTTAAAAGCAATATCTAGATACGACTCTCGATTAAATAGCAATTAATTTTGTTTAAATAGAATTGAAAAGTCTTTAATTATTGTCGCGAAAACGCGTAAAATCTAGATTAAAAAAGCTAATATTTAGTCTTATTAAAATAAGAAGACTAAAAAGATTGATTTAACAATTGCAAAGACGCGAAATAGCGCAACTATCTTTATAATTGTTAAAAAAAAAAAAAAAAAAAAGAGATTAAGTAATTTAATTAGATTTTAGATAGTTAACAAACTTTATCTACAATTAAGCAAAAACAATAATTTGATTAAAAATCTTCTATTAATACTCTATCTTTCAAACAAATCAAGTCTATTAAATTTGCTCAAATCTATATTTGTTACAATCTTAAAATAGAACAATAAAAGTATAAGATTTATTTAAAAGCTTATTAATTGTTTATCTATTAAAATTTTGCTTAATTTATAATTAACAAAATCGATTAGATTAATATTGTTAACAAAGAGAAATATATTTAGCTATCTTTTTTATTTGAATTTTTCGAAAAGTATCTATCAAATTAAATATCTAATTCGAATTTTCTTAACTTACTTAATCTTTATAATTTAATAGCTAGAATATTTTTATCGAAATTGTTACTATACAATTGCGTTTTTTTACTATATTTACTAGTATTATTGTCTATTGCTTACAAGTTATTAGTAGAGCTCTAAAAATAACAAATTATATTATTATTATTATAGTCATTAGTAGACTGACCGCGTCGGGTCGGGTCATCGAGTTCGGGTCGGTTCGGTTCCTAGGGTCGGAACCGACGATTCGGGTCGGTTTCTAGGGTTGGAATCGAAACCCGATCCGAAAAAACCGACCCGAATCGCCAAGACTTTTAAATAAATAAATAATTAATTAATAAATAGTATCTATAACGCCTATAGATGCAAATTACGCATTGATATTATTTATTTAATATTTAATTAATAAATAGTATCTATAGATCTATAGATGCGAATTATGCATTAATTTTAGTTTTTTAATATTTAAAAATTTAAATAGCATCTATAGGTCTATAGATACGAATTATGCATTAGTATTAATTTTTTGATATTTAAAAATTTAAATAGCATCTATAGGTCTATAGATACGAATTATGCATTAATATTGATTTTTTGATATTTAAAATTTTAAATAATATCTATAACACCTATAGATATAGGTAATGCATTATAGTAATGCATTTGTGTTCTCTACAATAAATTAATAATTAAACAACATCTTTAGAATTTATTTGAAAAATTTATAATTTAAATTCAAAAATAGAAATTCTTGGCAAAATAACGTAATTTTCGATTTCTTGGCAATTCGATTCGATTCCTAATATTGGAACCGAAAATCGAGTCGGGTCGTATCAATTCGTGTCCAAAATATTAGAAACCGACTCGGGTTTCGGGTCGGTTCCTAGGGTTGGAACCGACGGGTCGGGTCGATTCCAATATTTGGAACCGAAACCCGACCCGACGATCAGTCTAGTTATTAGTATCTTTGCATTCTCTTTTGCAACTCTAAAATAGATGGCTAAAATTAACAATAATATAAACTTTTTTATTTAAGAACAAGACTTGTTTAAAATTCTTAAATAAATTAAGCTTTAAAAATATATTAAATCAAATATTAGATTTTTCGATTTGTTTAATATAATTATTAAAAAACAGATTATATAAAATACTAACAACAAGAAGTATATTAACGCACTTCGAAATATTGTTAATAAAAGTTTGTATTATAATATAAAAAAGATCGATCTAATTAAAGAAACTTATTAAAAAATTGTTAAAATATACAAGTCTAAAAAATTAAATATATTAATAAGAATTTTTGTTAAATTTAAGTTTCTTAAAACTTTTAATTGCTAGAATATTAACAAATACAAAATTAAGTTTTGCAATATTATTAATAAATTATCTATTTATTTAAGTAATTTAGTTATAGATAAAAATTAATTTATCTTTAAATATTTAGTCAATCTTAACAATATTGTTTGTTTTTTTATTAATTAATAAATATCGAAGTATAAGTTTTTTTTATAAAAATAGTACTTAAAAATAAAAGTTGTTTGCTATTATTTATAATTACAAAATTTAATATATTGATTTAATTAATATTTTAACTATTAATATTATTTTAATTTTAATAACAATTATTAAATTAATTGCTATTACAAAAAATACTCTTTTTGTTATTAATAAATCTAGCTTCGTATATATTAAACAAAAGAAGTACACAAACTACAATAAAATAAAATATTAAAAACTATATTGCTAAAACTTATATTTAAAACTATGTTTTATTTTAAAAAGTAATAGTTTCGAAAACAATTAAAATAATAGCAAAAACAAATATTGTCGAAATTACAATAATTAAAAGAATAATAAAAAGAAGTTTAAATTTAAAAAAATAAAAACAAATTTAGACTTAAGTTTAATAAAAATAAAAATAAAAATAAAAATAAAAATAAAAATAAAAATAAAAATAAAAATAAAAATAAAAATAAAAATAAAAATAACACCAATTTATAAATATTATTTTATTTTTGCTATTGTAGCAATCTTGTTTGCAATTTCTAAATTATTTGTTTTTATAACTATAATATTAGCTTTTATTGTTAATTATTTCTTGCACAAATAAATTTTTGACACAAGATATTTGCAATATATATTTGAAAATTCTAGTATTTTTTTATTCTACTCGAAAATGTTTTAACAATTAGTTAAAAATATAGAAAGCAATTTATTTAAGACATATAGCTCATCCCAAGTGCAAATTTCTCACTCGAGACGAGCTTATCTTGGGTGGGAATTTCCAATCGAGATAAGCTCTATTCATGCTCAATCTATGCTCAACATAGAGCGTGCTAAATAAAACGAAAATTATAAGTTTGAAAAAACGCCCTTATTGCAAGTTGTATACATCAAACATATGTTAAATCTATAATTTCGTTATTCTAGAGCTTATTTTAAGTGAAAAATTTGCACTTAAGATAAGCTTTGTTTATGCAAAGTTTATGCTTTACGTAAATCGTATTAAATTAAGCAAAAAAATTAAAAGTTTAAAAACGCGTCAAAGATATATATATCTAACATATGCTAAATATATAAATTAATTATTTCAATACATTAAGTAATTATAATTTTGTACAATTTCTAAAACTTAAAATAAGCTAAATATATACTTAACATAGTTTATAATTATTAAAAGAAAAATTATTATTTTAATTTTAAATGCGCAATTTTGACGCGCTTATGCGAGATGCAATTTAAACATAAATTTAGCATTGCTATAACATATGCTAAGAATAAATAAAATTGCGCAAGTTGCACGTCAAATCTTTAGTGTGTTTTATAAAATTAAAGTACAATTGTTGCGTTTTTTATCTTTATTTTTTCTAATTATTTGTATTATTGTAGCATATATTTTTAATTTTATCAACAAATTTATAGCGTAAGTCTAGCATATTTTCTAATTTTACTATTTTTATTATTTTAACATATACTTAACATAAATGCTATCGCAATTTAGTTCGTTAACGTTAAAATACGTTACAACAATTCTAATATAACAAATGCGCAAAACTCGTTTTCTTTAAAGTATTATTATAATAAACATAACATATGCGACGCTTTTGTTTAACAAATATTAATTATATACTTAAGAATTTTTTTTTAATTTAAATCTTAATTTTGTAACTAAACGTAAACGTTCAATTATAGCACAATTTTATATTAAATATATATTAAGTTTATGTTTAACGCATGTAAGATTTAACTAAATAAATAACAAATTTAATAAAAAAACATTTTTTATTGCAATTTAATTTATGCTAAGCATTAACAATGTCTACTATTAAATTTTTAAAAAATAATAAACGATTTACATATAAATTTGATTTAAGTTTAGCATATATTAAACATTATTAGTTGCGTCAAATTCTAAGACTCGAATTGTTTTCTTTAACACAAATATATAAATCGCATAAATTTAATTGCAATTTTGTATATATTAAGCATTAGTAAATGTGATTGTACAATAACGTTAATTAATTAAATGTATAAAATAACTTTTATCGCTCTTAATTGTTAATTGTTTATATATATAATTGTAATTTTATTTATGCTTAATATATATTAAATTAAGATTAAAATTAAATTACGTCGTTACTAAAGAATGTATTATGCTAAAGCGAATAAACAAATACTTTAATTAATTATATATAACGCATATATTAAGCATATATAGTTGCAAATTTAAACACAAAAAATGTTTCTTTAAACATGCGTTATTTCGAAAAAAAATATATGTCTCTTTTACACTTAATATATGTCTAATTTATATTAATTTAATGTTATAAAGCTTTGAGTTAAATTTAAAGAATAACGAGATACAAATTACTCTATAAAGTCAAAGTATAACTTTTATATATTTTGCTCAAACTAAATTTATGTTTCGTATAAACACAAATATATAATTAATATAATCGTTTATTAATATATTAATAATATAAAGTATATTGCGTAAATTAAATTAATATTAAATATATGTTAAGTTTATATAAAACAATTGTTATAATCAAAAATTTACAATTGTTTTCGATATACATTTTTATCGCAAGATAAGCTTATTTTATGCTTATTATATGTTTGATTTATTTTTTATCTTTTTTGTTTTTATACTATATATACAAATGCTTATTTTGTAATTTAAGACTTTAATAACGCATTAATTACGTATAAACTTAATTAATGTTAAACTTGCATTAACACAATTTTTAAAATTATTAATTAATTATTGTTTGTTGTCTTTTTTTAAACATTTGTCTTTCGATTTAAAGAATATTTGCGAAAAGTATGCTTCTAATTTAATTTTAAAATATGCTAAATTTACGTTAATTTACTTTTAGCGTTATATTAATACTTCGATTAAAAAGCTTCTTTTTATATATTTTATTATATTAGTTTGTACTTAATATATACTTAAATTATACGCAAATTAATATATCTATTATAGACATCAAATTTTTAAGTAAATTATTTAATTATACTTTAGATTTAGTCTATATTAAGCATATATTAATACTAAAAAAACGTAAAGAAACAAAGAAATCTTGTAATAATAATGCGCTCAAAATCTTAAAAATCTTTAAAGATTTATATTTTATTTATGTTTAATATATGCGTAATTAACGAAAAAAAATTGTTTGTAATAATAAAAAGTCAAATATAATAATTAACTTTAATAGAAAAGTTTAAAATTCGTATATATTACACTTATATTTACTATATATATAAAAAAAAATTACGATGCTTTTTTTAATTCGAACAAAGACAAGTTTTATTTGTTAATTTATTATATTAAAATTATATTAATTTTATGCTTAATAAACATTTACGTTTTAATTAATATTCTAGTAACAAAAAAAAATAAAATATTATTTACAATTTTATATTACGTTTATAATACGTTTATGTTAAGTTTATGTATAGCTAATTCTTTTTTAAATAAATTTATCTTTATTAATAATAAAAGTTAATGCGATTATTTTTTTATTTATACTAAAATTATATTAAGTTTATGCTTAACTAATGCAATTATTACAAAAACTATTGTTACGTTTATAACTAAAAAAGACAAAAATTAAATTGTTTTTTATTATATATATTATATATATGCTAAGCATAAATTAAGACAAATTAACAACAAGAAACTTTTAAAATTGTTTAATTAAATCTTAGACTTAACATATACTATGCATAATGCTTTAATTTATCTCGATTAATTGTGTACTTTTAATTGTGTCTATCATATGCAATATAAACGATTAAATACTTGTCTTTTTAATTTTGATTTAACGAAATAAATTAATATTTATTATATGCTTTGCTTTTGCGTAACTACTACAACAATTATATTTTAATAAAAAAATTTCTTTTGCAAATTAATTTGAAATAAAGTATAATCTATGTTTAATATAAAATCTCTTTATACTTTCTTTTTAATTACGTTTAAACACATATTAAGTCTATATTTCGTTTACGTTTGTTATATATTTATCTTATTTATTATTTTAATCTTGTATTTACTTTTTTTATTTTAAATATTATTCTTTATAAAATAAAGCTAAACAAGCAATTATAATAGTTTGTCGCGTTATTGTACTTATTAGTTTCACAAATAATACAAATATTTTATATATAATTTTGTTTTCAATTGCTTTTTTTTTATTTTAAATCTTTTAATAAAGTAATAAATCTTTTTTCAAATTAATGTTTAATATAAATTTGATATATATTAGATTTATGCGTAGTCTTTCGAGTTTAAACAAAAGTTTTTAAATTATTAATATTATGCAGTATTTGTAAAACAAAGATGTAAATTTATAAATTAATTTATTTTTGTTATTATCTTAATTGCTTAATAGATGTTGTTGATTTACTTATAATAAAATTATATTTAAAATATTTTTTGTGTTGCTAATAATGTCGAATTTCTTTAATTTAACAACTTTTTTTGTTAGTTTTTTCTCTTTTTTTTTTAGAAATTTTTAACGCATACGTTGTATGCGTTGTTTTTGCATTTAATTTTTAATTTAATGTTTTAATAATATTGCTCTATGTTTTTTGTTTAATTTTAATGTGTTATTTATAAAGCTTAAGTCTAATTTATGCTTATTTAAGTTAAACAACAATATACGTCGAATTAATGTTCGACGTTTGTCTTTTTTAAATAATGTCTCTATATGTTGTCGTATTAAAGAGAACGTTTTAGAATTTTTATCAAATATATATTAAATCAATATTTAACGTTTGTCTTTTCTAAATAATGTCTCTATATGTCGTCGTATTAAAGAAAATATTTTAGAATCTTTATTTAACATATATTGAGTTAATGCTCGACGTTTATTTTTTCTAAATAATGTTTTTATATATTGTTGTATTAAAAAAGATATTTTAGAATCTTTATTTAATATATATTGAATCAATACTTAACGTTTTTTTTTAAATAATGTCTTTGTATATCGTTGTATTAAAGAAGACGTTTTAGAATTTTTATCTAACATATGTCGAATTAATATTTAACGTTAATTTTTTATTAAATAAATAGTTTTTAAGTTGCGACTTTAAAATATATAAAAAAATTTATTATTAAATTTAAATGTTATGTTTGTGTTAAATTTATACTTAAAATCAAGTTTATTAAGAAAAAATATTATATAAAAAAATTTTAAATTAAAAGAAAAATATAAATGTTGTTAATAACGCTTTGCAACTCTTTGATTTTTTTTATTTATAATTTGATTAATTATTAAGTCAAATTAAATATAAACTAATTATATATATTTTTTTTAATTAATTGAGCAATAATACAATTAAATTTATTGCAATTGCGTCAAGTAAATAAAATATTTTTTTTTGTTTCAAAATCGTTCTTTTTAAATATCTTAATAACGTGTTTTCTTATTTTAATATATAATTAGCATAAATACAATTTAGAATAAATATAAATTTTATTTAAATATAAAAGCAAATAATAATAGCTTTTGTTTCGCAAATTTATTGTTTTAAAAGTAATTACTTTTTTCTATATTAATATAATTGCGAATTAGCGTTTATTAATGCGAAGAATTTTTTAATTTCTTTTTATATAATTTAGCAAAAATTTATTTTGTCTTTTAATGTTTAATTCATATTTTAAGTTTAAAACATAATGTGTTTATATTATTTATGCGCTATAGTAGTTTGTTAATAATTTTAATCTTTTAAAGTTAATTAATAAAATAAGTTACTAAATAATTAAAATAACGTTTTCAAAAATTACGTTTAAAATATATTCGATAAAAAATCAATATATATTTAAGATATTCGAATTACTCTTAAGAGTTATTAAGATTATAAAAATATTTTTTAAATTTTAAACAAAATATTAGTAATATCTATGTAATTTTAATATATATTAAGTATATTTTAAGCTTGTTTTTTGTTTATATTTATTGTAAAAGTTCGCAATTCTTTGTTTTTATAATTAATATAAAAAATTTAAATAATTTAACAAACAATTTCTTTTAACGCTTTAAATATTTTAATAAATATTGTGTAATAATTTTTAATAATCTCTACATTAATTTACGCGTAGCAATAGACATTAATTTTTATTATAATTTGAGCGTATACTTAATGTATATTATATATGCATTAAATTTACGATAATAATTTTTGTTTTAATTCGAAATGTTATACAAGTTTGTTTTGTTTTAAACTTGTTTAAATGCAAAATTTATTTTAAAATATAATTAATTTATAAAGATTTTAGTCTAAGCATAAGTATAATATACAACAATGTATTGTTAAAAATTTTCGTTAAAATAAATAATGCTTTTAATTTATTGTTTTTTTGAAAAACGCAATTAATTAAAAGCAAATTCTTGTTTAATTTTTATAAATTATAAGCTAAATTTATGCAATGCTTAAATTAAATATAAACTAATTTTTAAAGCTATTTTAATAAAAAATTTCTTAAATTTTTGCTTTTGAATTAATGTTGTTATGCAATCTTTTATATTAAGATTATTATATATATAACGCAAAGCAATCTTGCTATATTTTGCGCATAAATCGAATATAATAAAAGAGATAATAAAGCGTTTTGCAAAATATTTAACGCAAACAACGCATATATTAGATGTAAACTTAATCTACGCGTTATCAAAGATAATAGATTTTGTTGTTTCATTGTCGCAACTATGTCGTCGACAATTTCTTAAAATATTTTAATAAAATATAATAAATAATAAGTATGATTTTCGCGTACAATTAGCATAAAAAATAAAAATTGTTTTTAATTAACAAAAATATAGATATTTAATTGCACATTGCATGTATTAGTTTTAATTTTATTATTTTCTTAAAAATAATTAAATTTTATATATATTTAACATATGTTAAATTTGTACTAAAATAAAATTGATCGCAAATAAAGTTTTTAAAAGTTAAATATTTAATAAAGATATAAGTTTTTGTGCGTTGTTATAATTCGTAGTCTATTAAAATGCGAAAATAATTAATATTAATATATATTAAGTTTGCGTTAATAATTCGATTTGTATGTTATAATTTTGTATCAAAAAGTAAAAAACATTTAATTCGATAAATTTATAAAATTAGTTTACGAACAATATAGATAAAGTAAAAGTTTATTTTATAAATTTTTTATATAGCAAACTCTTAATTTTTATATACGCGAATTATAGATTCAAAATACACATAACATATATGTTGATTTTGTTATTTTTTAAAAAATTTATAATATTAGATCTCTATGCGACGCTTTAATTGCGCATTGACATTTATTATATACGTCAATTAAGTAAAATGTTGTTAAAAATTATTAATATTTTTAAGCTTAACTTTATTGTATGTTAAACATATGCGTAGTATATTTAAATACGCATATTTGCAATATTTAATTTCAAAACATTTAAAGCTTTAACGTTAAATTTTGTTTGCTTTGTTTTTCTTTTTAATTTCTAAAAATAAAAGAGTAATCTAAGTAACTTTGAAGTTAATTGCGACAACAAAGAATTAAATCTAATCTTAATATAAGTTAAAATTATATTTTACTTAAATTAAATATATATTAAATATATATTTGTTAATTAACATTTTAATAGAGACGTTAATTAAAATCTTAACTAATATTGTGCTTTTTTTGTATACAAAATGAAAATTTTTCTTTAAATGCGTATATAAATATATTAAAATATTGTAATAATTTTGCACTTTTAATACAACTATTTGATTACGTTCTTTAAAAATAATCGCAATTTTATTAACGTTAATAAAGCTCTATATATAATAAACATTAGCTCAACATATAATAAATATAAAGCGTAAAAAAAAATCTATTTTTTTAAGTCTTATAAACAATAATTTGTTAAAACTATTAAAATCTTAATTGTTTAATACATTTTAATTTTCTTAATTGTTTATAAAAGCATTTTTGTTAATATCTTAATTACTTAATGTTGTATTTAACTTAATAATATTAATGTTATTAAAATTCGAAGTTTGCTTATATATTTAACAAATATCTAATATATAATAAGCATAAAGTAAATCTTAATTTTATTTATTTATTGCGAAATTGTTTGTTAATCTTAATTTGCAAGATTTTTAAATGTAAGGAAATTCTTTTTGTTAAAAGATATAAAAATTTTAAAAATAAAAAAATTAATAATACTATTAAAAAACATATTGTTATTAAGATTTAAATTAAATATAAATTAAGCTTAAATATAATATATATGCAAGACAAATAATTAAATTGCGCAAATATAAAACTATGTCGAACTTATGTTACGCTTAAAAGTGATTTATGCTATAACAAAATATAATTTTGCAATACGTAAATCTTGTTTTTAAACTTAATTGATTGCGCATTACAAATCTTACACAATTTTAAAAATGTTATAAATATAAAGAATTAAATTTATATCTAGCATGTATCAAAAAGAAGCAAAATTCTAGAAATTAATTTTTAATTAACACTAAATAAAAAGATTTATACTTTATATAAGCTATACATATATTAAGCTTGCATCTCAATCGCAAACGAAAATCGCAATTAATTTCTATTGTTTAAAATAATTATGCTAAGCATAAGTTAAGCATCGACAAAGTTTATTCTAAGTGGGAATTTCTATCTAGAATGAGCTCGTCCCGAGTGCGATTTCTGCACTCGAGGTAAGCTACAACCTAATTTATTTGCTATAGATACTAAAATTATTTGTCTATTTATTAAATACAAAAAAAAAGAGTTTGTAATATTACAATTTATAATATATAATATATATTTAACTCTTTTTACAATTCGATTTTCTATAGTTAGTTAGAAAATATTAATATTGTTCGAAGAATTATTAATTATAACTTTTTTATTAATACTTAGCAAGCTTAAGTAATTAAAAATTTCAATTTTTATTTTTTAAACTTAAAAATACTTATTTTATTTTTTGTTATTGCTATTGCTTTATTAGCAATTAGCGAAAATACAATAATTATATAATACAAACAACTTAATTATTTAGATAAACAAAATATTTATTAATTAATTTGCAAAAACGCTTTTAATTTTATTAAGTTATCTTCGAATAATATTTGTATTTCTTATATATATATATAGAAAACAAAGCAATATTTTATTGAATTTCTATTAGATTTAATTGCTAAAAAAACAATTTTATTTATATTAATCTAATATTGCGAATATTATTAATAAATTGTTAAATTCTATAAAAGCTAAATTGAACAAACTTTTCGTAACAATACTATAATAGCAACAAAAAATTGTTTTGTTCTTAAATTATATTAAGAACTCTAATAAACTAAATTTATTTATTTTATTTGAAATTTTATCTTCTTTAAACTTTAAAAATACTATTTTTTTTAAATTATTTTTTGATTTCGAAGACAATACTTTTTTCGACTCTATTAATTTTAATAAATTCTCTAAAATTACTAAATTATTAAATATATTGTAAAATTTATTGTTCTTAAATCTTAATCTAATATTGCAAAAATATTTAAAACTTTAATTGCACTAAAACAAATTTGCAAATTCTTTTGTTCTATTATTTAAAATAATATTATTAGAGCTATATAAGTCTAAAATTTATATTAAAACTATAACAAATATTTATTACAAAATAAGTAATAATTAGCTAAACAAAACAAAATTAAACTTTTAAAAAAGAATATTATCTATATTGTTTATTTAGTATCTAACAAGTATTATATATTTTGTAAAAAATAAATTTACAAAATTAAACAAAAAATTAATAATAAATTTTTTTGCTATAAAATTTCTTAAATTGTTAAAAACTTTGAACAATACAAAAATTGAAATTATATTAAAATTTTTGCAATTGTAATTAAATTTATAGGTTATAAAATTATTTTTATTTTTGTTGTTATTAACAACTAGAATCTAGAGCAAATAAATATTATTATTATTTTTTTTTGCAAAAATATTAATAAAAAGATTTATATAAAATTGTTTTATAATTTTAAATAGAATAAAAAGATTTATTAATTTAAAAAAACTCTCTATAAACTTAAGCAATTATTTTAAATATAATATAATATTTTTGTAGTATTTTTTAAAAAATATTACTTTTGTTTGTTAAACTTCGATTTAAGTATTTTTATTATTATTATTGTTATCTATATAAACAATCTTTTAATTGTGAATATTAACAAAAAGTTTATTAATATTATTAAAAGAGTTTTTGTTAATTAATTTAAAATAATTAATTTAAATTTTGTTTAATAATATTTAAAAATTAAAATTAAATATAATCTTGCAATTCGAATTCTCTATTTAAGTTAAAAAAATATACTTAAAAAAATATTAAAATATTACAAAATATAAGAATATAAATTAGTTGCTATTTTTATAGATATATTTAAAATATATATTTTTAATCTAAACTATATTGTAGATTTAAATTATTGTTATATCTATTAATTAACAATTAATTTTCTTATATATATAATACTAGATATTTAATTAAATATTGTTTTTGTTATTTTAGTAATAAATAGATATGTTTTTAACCTTATTAATATTTATTAAAAAATTGTTAAACAAATATTTTATTATCTTCGAAATACTCTTAATTTTTGTTTTATCTTTTATAAAAATATTTGTTTTTTATTAAACTATATCGATATTAACTAAAATAAAAATTAAGATATTTGTTGTTTTATTTTTAAGTATATCTTTAATCTAGAAAGTATTGCTATTAGTTAATTATTTAAATATTAATTAATTTATACTTTTTCTATTTGCAAAATTAAATATATTAAACAAATATAAATTGTTAAAAAGACTATTTAACTTTAAGTACTATTAAAATAGTTGCAATTATTCTATTTATTTTTATTACTATTATTTATATCTAGAATTCTTATTATTATTAAAACTTTTTTTTTAATATTTTTAATATTATATCTAGTTGTTATTGTTATTTATTGCAACAATTAAAAAATTATAGTATTTACTAAAAATTTCGTGCAATATATTTAAACAAAATATCTAAATTTAGTTTGTTTGCAAAAAAATTGCAAATAATTAAATTAAATTAAATTATATCTTTACTAAAAAGTAAATAGTTAATAGACTAATTAAAGTCTTTTTTTGTAATATATTTAAAATATTTTAACAAACTTTTAAACTAAGTTAACAATTAAATTATTTATAATTTTAAATATTAATATTAGACTTAATTATTTAAACAATTTGCAACTAAATAGTTGTTATATCTACTTTATTATTGCTAATCTTTATATTATTTATTTAAAATTTGTACTTATTGTTCTCTTTATTTTATTAATAAAATTATCGAATATTATTAACAATATTTGTATAATCTTTTGTTAAAGTTTTGTTTTTTATATATTTTTCAAATCTTAGAATATCTCGACCTTGTAAATATATATATATCTATATATAAATTATTAACAAAAAACTTTTATATACTTTTTTTACTTTTGCTAAAAAAATACTTAAAACTTAATAGTTTTAAAATAAATTTTAAACTTAGTAAAATATAAAATATAATTTATATAAAAGCTAATTTCTAGATTTAGATTAAATAGAAGTATCGAGATATTATAATTAATTTAATCTAGTATTAATACTATTTAACTTAATACTATTTCATTCGATAATATATAATTAATTTAGATAGCTTTATATATAGTTAAACAAAGTTCCAACTTCTATATAGTAACTAAGTATTCTATTATCTATTATTTTAACAAACATTATGTATCTTTAACGTTAATAATATTGCTCTTAATAGTAACAAAAAGAACAAATTTACATTAAATAGTTATTGCAATTCTAATTAATTATAACTTATAAAACTTAAAAAAATAGATTATATCTTTATAGTTTATCCTTATTTTATACTAAGTTTATACTAATTATAAACAAAACTTTAATAATATTAATAAAATAACAATTACGTATAAAGAATACAATCAAGTTGTAATATTAAAAATACAAAATTATTATAATATATTAACGTATTTATATATAAATACAAAAAGAATTCTTTACTTTGTATACAAAAAAAGCGTTATTCTAAAAATAAAATCAATTAATATATTAATTAGAGCACTAATAGATTAATATATATTTAATATATACTATATTAATATTTAGAATATATTAAATTAATATTAAGTAATAGATTTAATTCTTTTTCGCAACAATTAATGTTGAAATTACTTAAATTGCTTTTTTATTATTAGAAATTAAAAAGAAAAAGAAAGCAAACAAAGCTTAACAACAAAACTTCAAATATTTTAATACTAAATATTGCAAACACGTATATTTAAATATTCGTTATATATGTCTTGTATACAATAGAATTAAAATTAAGAATATTAACAATCTTTGTTGTTATTCGATTTAATTAACATATATTATAGATATTAATATACAATTAAAGTATTAAATCAAAATTTAATATTACAAATTTCTTCAAAATTAACAAAAATATTGTATATATTATTTTTATATCAAATTTATAACTTGTATATACGAAAATCAAAACTTAATAATATTTAAAATTAATAAAGTAAACTTATATTTAGCTTATATTAATTATAAACTAATTAGATAAATTTAACAAATTAGTTGTTTTTTATTTTTAAAAATTAAATTATAATATATTAATTAAATTATTAACACAAGCTTAGTATATATTAATATTAAGTATCTTCGCATTTTAATTAACTATAATTTGCAAAAACATATATAGAATTGCACTTATATTAGATATCTAATATTTTGCAATCGAAATTGCAATTAATTGTAGTTTAAATTTACGCTTATTATATATTAAATATATATAAGATTTAACTATTTACAAAAAAGCAACAAAATTAAAATTAGTACTTGTAATACGCAATTAAATATTTATATTTTAATTAAGCAAGATTAACTCTTATTTTTTACTATTAATTATACGCGAAAATTATACTTATTATTTATTATATTTTATTAAAATATCTAAAAAAAATGCTAACAATATAATTTAAACAATTAAATAACAAGATCTATTGTATTTTACAACGCATAAATTAATTTTGTATTTAATATATATTATGTTTGCACTAACATTTTATATTATAAAAACTTTTTTTTATATATAATATTTAATTTACGTATTAAGTATAACAATATTGTTTTATATTATATATATAATAATTTTAATGTAAAAAATTGTATTGTAACATTAATTCGCAAACAAAAATAAAAAAAAATTATTAAAATAGTTTTAGAAGATTAATTTATATATTGTTTAAATTATAGATATATTAAACTTATATATAGTAGAAGTTAAACGCAAATTTGCTTTTAATTAATTATATATTTAAAAAATTAAAATTAAAAGCATTATATATTTAAATAGATTTTTTTAACAATATATTATTGTGTGCTATATATATATTTAAGCTAAGATCTTTATAAATTAATTATATTTTAAAATAAATTTTGCTCTTAAACAAATTTAAAATAAAATAAATTTATATAGTATTTTTTTTTAATATAAAAATTATTATTGTAAATTTAGCGCAAACTTAATATACATTTAATATATACTAAGATTGCAATAAATATTAATATATATTATTGTATTTAAATTAATATATAAATTATAAAAACAAAAGATTACGTATATTTACAATAAATATAAACAAAAAACAAGCCAAAAATATATCTAACTTATGCTTAATTTATATTTTATATTGTTGCGCAATACAATATTGATATATCTGAAGCCTGCAGATTAAAGCAACATTAGACGAGCAAATCTAAGCGCTGCTCGTCAAATTTTAATTAACTTGCTTAGCAAACTAGATTAAAGTTAACTTAGATCTAACTTAAACAAACTAAATCTAATCGAAACTAGCTTAAATATTGCAATATATTTTGTAGTCTTTGCTTTTTGTATATAATTATCTTCAAGAATACTAATAATTTACTATATTGTTTGTTATATCTTTTAATAAATTATAAATTCGAATTTGCAAAAACACTTAATTCGACAGCTTCTAATACTATTATTGCAACAACTTTAATTGCATTTTACAAAAAACAAAAGATACTATTATTAATAGATAGAAATCGACATATATTTTTGAGTTACGCAAGAGATTTCTGCGCAAACAAATTAATTTTGTTCGATTATAAATTTTACAAAAAACAAATAACAATAAAGAAGACTAACTTATATATTTAAAAGAAAGCTAGTTACAGCTTCAAAAAGAGCAAATTATATTGCTTAAAAAAGAGTTAATTATAGTTAAAAAAGAGCAAACTATATTGTTTTAAAGAAAGCAAACACAATATTAGAAAATACTATTAAGAGAACAATATAATTACAATTTTCGCACTAAATTAATAAAAGATTAGTATATTAAATCTCTTTATTGCTACTTAACAAGTATTATTTTATTTACTTTTTTATTTTTTTATAATTTTTATTCTATTTACTTCTTTATATTTTATATACTATAAAAAACAATATACGCAAGACAATTAACGTACTTAGTCGAATTACAAACAAGCAATAGTTTTGTTTAATAAAAAACTATCTAATAGCAAAAGATCTTTAAAATGTAGTTTAATCTTTAGATACTTCTTATTTCTACAAACAGAACTAATTCAATTTTATTAATAATTTCATAATCGAAAGATATAAAAACAAATACTAAAACAACTTTTTATATATAGTTTTGTTTGAACAAAAACAATAAAAAGAATATTGCTATTATTATTATTGTATATAAGATATAAAGATTCTTAATATACAAGTATAAAGAGAAGTTTCAAATTACTAAAAAGCAATACATAACAAACTATATAAACTACAAGAAATTTGTCGATCAAAATATCAACAAAACAAAAATATATCTTAAGAAGTTTAAACAAAAAATTATCGAGATTTAATCAAATATAAAGAAAGTATATTGCAATAACAAATTAATTTAAATATTGCTAGTATTTTTGCTCTCGAAATATATTGCAACTCGAGATACTCTTAATATTTAAAATTCTCTTAATATCAATATAATTTTGCAAAAACCATAGAAAAAGAAGATATTACTTAAGATTAATAAAACTATTATATAAATTAAATACAAAATTAGTTGTTCGAAATTTTAATATTAATATCGAAATTTCTTTTTAGAATCGAACTTCAACTTTTATTAATACAATCAAAAAGTCGATTTTTTTAATTAAAAAATTAATATAAATATATATTGTTGCTATCTTTGTCAAAGTTTTAAATATCTTGTCGAAAAATATTCTTTTTGCGTCGATATTTGCAAATATATTTAAAAAAAGATAGAAAAAACAAAAACTATTAAAAATAACAAATACAAATTTTACAAAAAATATTGTATTTATAATATTAAAGACAACAACTTGTTATACAAATCTTTATTAAGTAATAGCAATTTTAATATTAAGAAAAGTATTAATAGAAAGTTTGTAACATTGTTTAAAAACAATATTAGTAAAATTCTTAATAACAAATAGATTGCTAATACTAATACTTTCTTATATATAATTAATTAACTTCGATACTTTAGAAATTCTCTTATTATTATTCTAAAATATATTGTTAAAATTAAAGAAAAAAAATTGTCCTTAAATTAATATAAAAAAGCAACAATATATACAAAGAATAAAAACAAAATATATCTAATAAATATTTTTTTGTTTTAGATTTTAAAAATAATTTTTTGTCTAATAGAAATATGTATCAAAAAAATCTTTATAACGATTTCGATAAATATAGCATATAGATACAAGACAAACAAAAAAGACATATTTTTATTATAAATTAATAGAAAGATATATATATTGTAAACAAAATAGCGTTAAATTTAAACAAATTTGCTTTTATTGCTACTATACAATAGAAGTCTTTTGTAGTATTTTTAGCAATTAATAGTATATTTAATTAAAAAAATCAAATACAACTTAATATTAACAAAACAATTATCAATAATTTTAAAACAAAATTATATAGTTTCTAATATTGTCGATTTGCTTATCTAAACACAATTAAGCTACAAAAACTATATAAAATTACTATACTTTTAAAACTTGTTTCTATTGTCGAAAATCTAGAAAATTTCTATAAAATATATACTAATTAAATTCTACAATAAAAGAAATTATTATATTAGTAAATATAAAACAATTATTTTAGTTTTTGTTTTAATTAATATTTGCAAATTATTGTTAGTCTTAAAACTTAAATACAAGTATTTTTTAAAAATTGTTAACAATTATTTGCATAAAACGTAAATATTAATGAAAACTAAACAAAAACAAACTATAAATACTTTTTGTTAATAGCAAATACAAACAAAGTTTTAGAGTAAAATTAAAGTATTTGCAATTTGCAACAACAATAATATAGAATTTAAATTAATACTTAATAAGTGATATTTATTGTTTAATATTGTATTTCATTATACTCTATTATACAATTCTCTTTAAAATAGAGTTGCTAAACAAAATATATAAATTATCGAAAACTTAATAAAAGTTATAATTAAAAAGACTAAACTTTTTATTAAATTCTAATTAGAAATTGCACAAACAAATATATATCTACAAAATTGCATAGCAATCGAATTGCTTATTAACAACAAAATTATTATTTCTATAAAGATATTTATTAGCGTCAAATTATTTATTAATTACTTGCGTATATAGAATTGCAAATACTATTTCTATATAAATTTTAAATCTTTTTTTGTCGAAAACAAAAAAAATAAGTTTATAAATAAAAAACAAATAAAAGTGTTTCTCGAATATATTAAAGAGACAACTATATTTGTCAAAATATAGATATCAAATTTAAATAAGATAATTAGATACAATATTGTTAAATATATCGAAAACAAAAAGAAAGAATATATTAATCTTAAAATATATATTAAAACTATTAATGTTTTGTCGAAAAGACAATTAATAAATAGATTTTGCAAAAATATAATTAGAATTAAATTTAATTTAAATATTATTTAAACTAATTTAGATTTTGTTTAAGCTAGCTCAAATTTAATTTAAGTTAACTTAGATTTTGTTTATTTAGATTTTATCTATATTGATTTAGATTTTACTTAGATTGCTTTAAATCTTATTAAAATTGTTTCAAATTTTGCTTAAACTAATTTAGATTTTTTTTAAATAATATTAAATAATTTTGCTATATCTAAATATTACGTGCAAACGTTTTTGCACGTTGCTATTTTAAAAAAAAAAAAATTAATAATAGTACAAAAAACTTAAAAAAATATCGAAACAAAATTATTTGCGTTATAGCAATCTTTATAGTTTAAAATATAATTAACAAAATTATAGATACAAAGTGCAACTTTGCAGTTATTAACAAAAAAAACAATAATATTAACAAGTTTGTTATATTTGTATCAAAAATATAGAATAAAATAATTAACAATTCTATTTAAAGAAAATTATAAAAGAATATTATACAAGCGAAATTATTTGCTCTTGTTGCTAATAGTATATAGAAAGTTGTTACTTTTTCTTAAAATATTAATATTGTAACAAACAAATAAATATTTAAAGCAAAGATATATATAGATAAAATTTTAAAAATTTTTAAAGCAAAATTAATTGCAAAAGATTTTACGCAAGCTTTCGAAATTAATTGCAAAGATATTTTTGTTTCAATAGTTAAATCTAATATTTTACAAATATTTCTTGTTATTGTTATATTAAAAAATTTGAAATATTATTAAGTAAATATTAACAACATTTTTATTAAATTCTTTTTTAAAAAAAAGATCTATATAATATCTCTATTTAAAATAAATCTATTTTTAGAACAATAATTACGTATTCTTCGAAATCTTTATATTTTAAAATAGATTGCTCGTAATTGATACAAACATTGTATTAAAAAACTTGTTAAATGAGATTTTAAGCAATACAATATTAATTTTTGTCTCTTGTTGTATCTCGAGCAATATATTATACTTTTGTTTTATATTAACAATATTGTTATTGTTATATAATTAATAAGTAATATTAATTAATTTAAATACAAGTTTCAAAAGATATTTAAAATTAAAGATCTAAAAAAAATAAAAAAAATTCTTAATATTAGAATTACTTGTAATCAAAAAGTTAAAACTCTATATATAAATCAATCTTACCATATTAATAAGATACTTAATAGACTATAGATATCTATCGACAAAAACAATTTAACAAAATTGTCTATAAATAAATACAATGCTTTTCGATTTATTAAATTAAAAAACAAACAAATTAATTAAAAAAATTATTAATACGCAATCGAAAGTATTATATATATAGCTATTTATATTTGTTTAAATATTGCTTTTGTAGTAGAATATCTAAATTAATATCTTGTCGATTTAGCAAAATATTATAATTAAGTTTTAAAAATATTATTTCGATATCTTTGTTTTATTGTCGACAAGAAATTAATATATAGTAGCAATAGAAATTTGCAATTAATAGTATATTCTAACTTAGACTATATCTTTAATAGATTAAATTAAAAGTTAATTCTTAAATACGTATTTATAATAAGCAAAGAATTAATTGTATAAATATTACACAAATAGAAATTAATTGCAATATCTACTATCGAGACTAAGTATATAGCTCTATCTATATATATTAGAAAAAATCTATAAATTATACAAGTTTTAAAAGATATTAATTATGCGAAATATCTTAAAGATTTATTAAACTGCATAGCTATTGTCGAAAACAAAATATATAGATTTGTATTTTTTATACAATTGATAAGAGACAATTAAGCAGCTCTAGTACTTATTAAAGATATTTATATCTATAAAAGATTAAAATATATTAATATAATCTATTATGATACTGGAGATCTTTGCAAAAGCAATTGTATTCGCACTAATTTTGTTTAAAGCGCAAATATAATAGCAAATAAACTAACAAAACTATTGTCTAGAAATAAGCTTAAAATCTTTGTTAAACAGCTTAAATTAATAGATCAAAAAATTAGTAAAAGCTAACAAATACATTATTATCAAGTAAAAGTATTGCGCAATACAATATTGATATATCTAAAGTTTGCAAATTAAAGCAATATTAAATAGACAAATCTAAGAGTTGTTTGTCAAATTCTAATTAACTTGCTTAGCAAATTAAATCAAAATTAATTTAAATCTAATTTAGATAAGCTAGATCTAATCGAAACTAGCTTAGAAATTACAATATATTTTGCAGTCTTTGCTTTTTGTATATAATTATCTTCGAGAATACTAATAATCTACTACGTTGTTTTCGTTATATCTTTTAATATATATTTTATATTGTTAACAATTTAAAGAATATCTTTATAATTTAAATTTTATACAAGAGTAACATAAGCATTTGAAGCATATATTAGTCTTTTATCAAATACATACTAAGCGTAATTTTCGAAAACATCTTTTTAATTATTTAACAACTTATTTTTAACAACTAATATATTTAAATAGCAATCTTCTTGCTATTTATATTAAACGCAAGATTCTTTAATTTAAGAATTTGTATTTGTTAAAACAATTAATATAGAATCTAGAACTTTATTATAATAAATAATAATAAAACTAATATTTAAATATCTTTATTATATTAGTATTTGAAATAATTAGCAAAAATTCAAAAATTTAAGTTATTCAATTTATTATTTGTATTACTTTGTTGTATTATTTATTAATGTTACAATTCTAGACTAGATAGACTTTGCCCTCCAATTACTCTCCGAGTCTTCGCTCTCTAGCCTCAAGTATACTATAAGTAACGTCTAGCGTCTTAGCATTTATAGTACTTATACCTATTTCCTGTACATAGTTAGTTCAAACTTCTATATAGCTAGTATTCTTGTTAATTAACTACATACTAGTTATTAAAGCTCTAATTCTAACAATTAAATATATTGTTTTATTATATCTATTTATTGTATATTTAAATTATTTAAATAATTAGAGTAAAATTATTTATTTAATTTCTTTAATTAAAGAGTTTAATACTTTTGTTAAAATTGTACAAAAAGAAAATTATTATATTTTAAAAAAGATTCAAATTTTTGTTTTTTAAATTTCTTGTACTAATAACATGCAATTTATAGTATAATTTTAGATAATATTATAATGTTATCTTAAACAATATTATTAATTGCGCGTTATTATTATAAGAAAGTAAATGCGCTATTATTAAATTATTAAGATTTAATTATTTAATATTAATAAACTTAAAAATATATAGAAATTAGAAATCTAATAATACTAAAACAATAATATAATTCTTAAAAAGTTAAATATATTAATTCAATAAAATATTAAGTATCTGGTTATATTAAATATATTATCTATTTATATTATTACTAATAATATTTGTATTATTTATAATAATATTATAAATATATAATCTTTTGTACAATAATCTAGTTATAAATAAATTGTATTCAAAACAATTTGGAACTCTTTATAAAAAAATCTTATTTTTGTTTATTTACTAATTATCATTTTGTTTTTTGGAATATATATTTTGCAAATTAACAATAGTTTTTTTTGAATTTAAATTTATAATATAATTATAGTATTTAATTATTATAATTTGGTTAATTGTTTACAAACTTATTTAAGATAGATTTTATTAATATATTTGTTAAACAAAATTTAAAGTTTATTCGATATCTACTAATAACACTAGATTAAAATAAAATTAGTTATTTATATTAACTTAAGATAGTTCGAAATATTTTTTTCTTTAATATTTTTATATTAAATATTTGTTCTTTATAATATTAGCGCAAAAATATTAATTGTTTTTGTTTTAAATTAAACAAAAATATTAAGATTGTCGAAATAATTTTTTTATAATATTTGTATTAAACTAGAAAAAAATTAACAAAACATTTATTGTGCTATTATATTATATTATTTTTTAACAATATTTGCTTTTTGTACTTTTGCTTTTGAAACAATAGCTAAATTATTATAATATTAAAAATAAACTTTAATATTTATCTAGTATTTTGTCTTATAATTTATTTTTATTTTTTTTATATTTTGTAAAAAGTTAATATCTACATAGAATTTAAAATATTAATAATATTGTATAATATTTTATTAAATTTTTTTGTTTTTAAATAGTATTTAGCAAATTTTGTTAAAACTTTTTTACAAACTTTTACTACAATTTCTCTTAAAAAACAATTATAATTTATTATAATTTTCTTTAAATAATTAAGATAATTAAATATTGTATCGAATATTCGAAATTTTATTTAAATATTAATATTAGTTGTTCGAAAAATTATAAAAATATATTTATAAAAAGAATTTAATATATTATTAAACAATAAAATTAATTGTTACTTGTTTTTATCTAGTTAAATAAATAAATATTTTAATCTTTTAAATATTTCTTGATTTAAAGATTATTATTGCTTATATTATTAATAACAACTTCAAGATTTTCTTTTTAATTTAATTTTTTTTAATATCTTTATAAATTTTAAAATTAATTGTTATCTTATAATATATTCGATATTAAGAGAAATAAATTTAATAAAATATTAAAATATTAAAATATAATATCGATATATTAATTATTTAGTTAAATTTCGATTCCAAATATTAGAATTAACTCGATTTATCAATTTTAATTCTAGAAATCGACTCGAAATCCAAGTTAATTCCTAATATTTTAAACTCAAATTAATACAACTCGACTCGATCTTCGATTCTAATATTAGGAATTAAATTGAAATTGTTAAGAAATCGAAAATTATATTATTTTGCCAAAAATTTCTATTTTTGGATTTAAATTCAATCAAATTCTATAGATATTGTTTAATTATTAATTTTATATAAAAACACAAATATTTTACTATAATGCATTATTTATATCTATATGTATTATAGATACTATTTATTAATTAATTATTTATTTATTGAAATAGAAGTCTTAACAATTTAAATCGATTTTTCGAGTCGATTTTCGTTTCTAAGTTTGCAACTCGATCTAAATAGTTAATTTTAACATTAGAAATCGAATCAACTTTTCGATTTCAACTTTAGAAATTAACTCGATTCAATTTAACTTAAGTATTTAACTTGAACTCGATAATTTAATCCGACATATTTAGTCTAAATATTAACTTAATATATTAGTACTTTAGAATAAACAATTTTTTAAAAACTAAATTATATATTCAAAGTAATAAAAATTTATTTAAAAAAATTTATTTAACTTGATTTTATTACAATTTTAATCAAAATCTATAAAATTAAATTTTAACATTTTAATACAATTTAGAAGTACTAGATTTAATTAAAATATTTTTAATTATTTTCAAAAATTCGAATCATTAATGTAGTGCAAAAATACACTAAAAAGAGAATATTAATAATAGGAAGATTAATTGTATTGCTAGCTAAAGAGAAAACTTCTATTTTTTCTCTATAGAACTATTTCTTATTGGAATTTTTCTATAGAGGAAATTGTCTATCTTGCAAAAATATTTGAAAGAAACATATGTCAAGTATAATTGTAACAATTTCTCTTGTTTTTTTTAAGCTATTGTTTTTAATAGTAATGTAAGAATTATTGTATCGAAAGTTAACAATTAAAACAAAAGTAATATATTATATTTTCGAATACTAATCGAAAATATCGCTTAGAGATAGCGAAAATAATAATAATAAAAAGTTTGAAATAGAATTTGACAATTAAAGCAAAAATAGTATATTATATCTTTGCATATAAGAGAATAGCGAAAAGTCTAAAATAGAATTTAACAATTAGAACAAAAGTAGACTAATCGCATCGAGTCGAATCATCGAGTTCGAGTCGAATACTTAACCTAAATTGAGTCGAATTGATTTCAAAAGTTGAAATCGAATTGTCGATTCAATTCCTAATGTTGAAATTAACAATTTGAATCGAATTGTAGACTTAAAATTAAAAATCAATTCAAAAAATCAATTCGAATCGCCAAGACTTAATATTAGTATAAAAAAATTCTAAAATAAATAGTAGAAACTAGAAAGTCATGTTTTGTTCTATAATCTTTTAATAATAAATTATTTAATAATGCATTAAAATAATGCATTTGAACTATTTAGAATTAAAACTCAAAAAGTTAATTTAATTGTGTCTTAAAAAAATTTAAATCTTTAACACAATATAAATATTAAATAAATTGATGTTATTTATAATTAGTTCAATGTTAACATTGCAACGCATTCTTAAATTCGACAACAATTATTAACAATTACATTTGCTCTAATTACTAAGCTATCAAAACTTGCTATTTAAGCTTATTCTATCTATTTATATATAATAAAATAATACTTAAACAATAGTAAAATTATTAAAGTATCAAATATATACTCTTAGTGCGTTATTAAAAATTAAAGTCTTTAAATTAAGTAAAATTAAATAAAGTTATATGTAAATTGCAATTTTAATGTTTATTTTAATTACAATTTTATAATGCAAAAAAATAACGAAATAAAGTATGCAATATAGTAATGTATCAAAATAATACATTATAATTGTTCTTATAATAGTAAACTCTCTAAACTATATATATAAAGTTATCAATTTAAAATCTTAATAATCTTGTTCGTTTTATTATTATTTTAAATAGTTTGATTCAAATTATTCTTTATTTTGTTATTGTTTTTGTTGTTGTTATTTTTATCAATTTTATCGCTATTGTTTTTATTGTTTTCGCTCTTATTATTTTTTTCGTTATTTTTATTATTCGTTGCTAAATAATAGTTATAATTTAATTTCTTTACATTATTTTAAATCTTATATTAAGTCTCTTGCTTATAATTATTCTCTTTAATTACATTATTAAAATTCTTTATTTTAAAAATAATAAAATTTAATTTTTTTTTCTTTGCATTGTTTAAGATTGCAAATTCTTTAACAAAGATGTTAAACAATTTTATAGAATCGTTATTATTAGCTTTTTTTAAATCATTTAAGTTATTATAATAAATAATTCGTTATTAAATGATTTTTACAATCGATTTTATGTAAATCGAAAAGCTCTTATTAATATTAAGTTCGTTGTTAATGCTTAACTATAATATTATTTAGCTTAAATATAGAGCACAAATAATGCATTTAAATAATACATATTCTTTTAAAAAACGATTTTATTATTACATTTATATTTTTAAGCAACTTTTGTGTCTTTTTAATAATCTTAAATCAATTTGCTTTCTTAATTGCAATTTTTTTTGTTTTTCGTTTAAGTTTATTCTTAAAGCACTTTGTTATAAAATTGTTAACATTGTGTGCTTTATTGCATTATCTAAATACATTATTATAAAAATCTTAATTAATTCGATATTCGTTAATTTTATTTTTAATACTTTTTTTTATATATTTACAATTTAATGTAGAGACTTGCTTTTAAACAATTGTTTTACGCAATTTTTTAAATTAAATTAAAATAATTTTGCGATTATTGCATTGTTTTCGATACAATTTTTTTTATTATTATTTTATTTTTATGCGCGATTGCGACTTGCGATGCTTTTTAAATTAATTAATAGCGCTTTTATTATTTATGCGTATACTTAGCTTATTTCACAAATAATGTATAAAAATAATGCAATTATATAACAACTTAAAAATTTCTTACAATATCTAATAGAATGCGACAAGATTTAAAGAGTAAAAGATTCGAAAAAATTAATAAAATTATAAATAATATGTTAACGAGTAGTTTTATTAAAACGAAATAAGAAATATGTATATTAGAGTTAAAGTTAATATTTATTTACTAATACTTACTTTAAACTTTTGTTAACACAAAATTATTATTTCTTTACATTAATATATGTCTAATTTCGTTAATACATTACGCAAGTTTATGTTTGTTAATTGCTTTGTCGTTTATATTACGTATTTTTATCGTTAATTACTAATTTAAGTCTTTTTTTTATGCGATTTTTTGACGCGTTTGCACTAGTTAAAATTATCAAAATTATTACTTATTTTACTATGACTTCTTTAAATTTCGTTTCGAACTTAACATCTTTTTTTTACGTTTATATAAATCTTTTTTTAATATCGTTAAATTTATTATTTTCTTTAATAATTTGCGTAAAGCAAATAAATAATGTATACAAATAATGCGAAACGTTTTGTCTAAAATTAATATACTTAATTTTCTAATTTGTTAATTAATTTCGAAGTCTTTTCGCGATAAACTAGTTTTTTAATCTAAACGTAATAAAATAAACAAAAACGAAAAAAAGTCTTAAGAAGAAAAAAGTATTAAAGAAAAGAGTATTTAAAATGTTAATATAATTAAAATAATGCGAACAAGTAATGTATTTTCGATTAATATACTAATGTTTTGCGATAGCATGCACGAAAGTGAAAGCCCAATACTATTATTCTTTGTAAAATTCGAAAATATTAGAAATTGATCGATTTTCTTATTTTTTAACTTGCATTTTAGCGTTTAATTTGTAAGTTTTTTTATAATAAAATCAATAATTACAAACGTAATCAAATCGACTATTGCATTTAAAATTTAACTTTAGTAGCATTTCAAAAAGCAATAAAGACGTTTATAATTATCTTTTTTTTAATAAGTGTATTATCTCTTTGCATTACTATTATAATAATAAGATTATAATTAATATTTCGCGCACTATAGATTCGAATCTTGCGACTATTTACGCGAAGCGTATAATACTTTAGTTAAGAGATTTGCTTTTCGTTAAAAATTTTATAAAGTAATTTGATTTTTTAAGCTAAAAATTTTACGACAATATTATGTTCTTCTTTTTAAGCAAACATAATATATTGTTTTTCTTAAACAATTATAATTGTTTTTTGCATTAACTAAGACTTAAATCTTCGAAATTTCATTATTAATAAATTCTTTCTAGCAATTTAATTTATTAAATACATTATTTCTTTGCATTATCACTAATAATATCTAATAATTTTTATAGTTATTAAAGATGTTTTCTTTTTAAAAGTTAACTTATCTATAAATAAATTTAATCTAAAACGATTTCAAAATCTAGCGTTAAAAAATCTTCTTTTTTATTTATCGCTTAATTGTTATTTTTTTCTTTACGATATATATTTTACAATTTAAGAACAATCTTTTTTGCGTTTAGATTTATAGTACAATTAAAGTACTTAATTATTATAATTTGCTTAATTGTTTACGAACTTATTTGAGATCGATTTTATCAATATACTTTTTGAACAAAACTAAAAGTTTGTTCAATATTTATTAATAACATTAGATATAAAAGCATATCTTAAATTATTTGTGTTAACTTTAAAAAGTTTAATGTATTGTCTTTTCAATATTTTTAAATCGAATATTTATTTTTTACAATATTAATACGAAGATATTAATTGTTTTTATCTTAAATTAAACGAGATTGTTAAAATTATTAAAGTAAGAATCTTGTAATAATTACAATAAACTATATCAATATTAATAAAAAATTACATGCATTATTATATTGCATTATTTTTTTAACAATAATTGCTCTTTGCGTTTTTGCTTTTAAATTAGCAATTAAATCGTAATAACGTCGATAATAGTTTTTAAATTCTATTTTGTATTTGTTTTCGTAGTTAACAATATTGTCGTTTTCTCTTTTATTTTACAATTTATAAAAACTAATTTTCTACGTAGAATCTAAAATGTTGACGAAATTATATAATATATCGTTTAATTCTTTTGTTCTTAAATAGTATTTCGCAAGTTTTGTCGAAATTTTATTGCAAATCTTAAGTACGATGTTTTTCGAAAAATAAACATTAATTTTTATTATTTTTTAGATGTTCAAGATAATTAAATATCGCATCGAATACTCGAAATTCTAAATAAATATCTATGTTAATTATTCGCGAAACTATAAAAGTGCATTTGTAAAAAAAATTTAACATGTTATTAATAAACAAAATTAAGTTTTATTTGCTTTTGTCGAATTTAACTTGTTAAATCTTTGAATTTTAAAAATATTTCTCTATTTAAAAATTAATGTAATTGCGTAATTAATATGTTTGACGAAGCATAAAATAAATAGAGTTTCAACGAATACAAATATTCTATATTAGTTTTCGTAACTTTTTATTAATTTTCTTTTAAAAAACTTTAAATTGAAGCAAATATTAAGCTAAGTCGTTAATAACAATTATAAGAGTGCGAATTTAATAAATTTAATATATGCATTATCTTTTTGCATTATTACAAATTTAAATATCTTTTTAATTACATTAGACAAGTTTATGCTTTTTACAATATCTTGAAGTTGTTTATTCTTTAATTGTATAACGATGTTATTATTTGTTGCTTTTAATTTTATAGTCGAAATAAAATCTTAAATCACAAAATTAATTATATAAGTTAAACAAAACACAAAATTTTGTTGTTTATTTTATTAAAACTTTCGTTAATTTAAGATTTTATTAAATTTGTTTTTGAATATGTTGTTATTATTTGCGTTATTAATAATAATCTTAAAAAGCTTGTCTTTAATTTCGAAATTTTTTAAAATCTTTACAAGCTTCAACATTAATTAACAATTTATATGCTTAATATTAAAAGAAGTAAATTTAATCAAATGTTTGCGAAATTGAAATGTAACGTTTATTTAATATATTAAAACTTTTAAATAAATAACTTTTTAAAAACTAAATTATGCATTTAAAGCAATAAAGACACATTAAATACTCTTAAGATCTATCTTAATTTTTTCGCAAATTTGATTATATTTTAAAAGAATTATTTTAAATAATTTGATGCGACTTAAAAGCATCAAATTTAAGCGAAGCATTTTTAGCAACTTTCAAAAGTTAAAATTGTCAATAATTCGAAAAGACAAATTCAAATTTACAAAAGTTTTGCATAGTTGATTTTCTTAATTATTTTAAATAAAGAATAACGATAAATTAATATAATTCTTCTTCTAATAAATTGTTAGTTATGCATTATTTATATGTATTATTAATTGTAATTTATGCGATTAAAGACTAGATCAATTGTTGTTTGTAATTAAAATCGTTTTCTTTTTAGACAAAAAAAATAAAAGATGTTTTTTTATATTTGATGTGCTTAAATAATCGTAAACAATAAAATAATTCAAAATCTTATAACAACTTTTGTATACAATTTTTGAAATATTATTTATAATTGAAGTTATTTAAACATATTTGTTTCAAAGCTTAAATTGTGCTTTTATATCAATCTTTTTTGCTTAACGTAAATTGATAAGTTTCGATTAAGTTTTATTTAAAATATTGTTGTTAATAGTTATTTGTAATTATTATGCTTGAAATTAAGTATTAATATTTAAACTTCATTCAACGTATTCGTTTTTTTCTCTCAAAACAAACAATAAATAATTGATAAATATCTTGTTAAATATTTCGTAAAGATTTTTTTTTCTAATATTAATAACAAAAGTAAGAAAACTTTAACTAAATTAACTTGCAAATTAATTAAAATATAAACTATTAAATAACGAATTGCGAAAAATAAATTCGCTAAAAACTTTTTCGTTTAAAGACGATAATTAACTTAAAGCTTTTAAAGAATTTAACATTTTGCAAACAAAAATACAAATATAGTATAATTATATTCTTTAACAATTTGAAAAAAAAATTCGAAAATAAAAAAGTAATGCAAGAAAGTAATGCAAGCAACAATTAATGTAAATAAGCTATTTTAAAATAATACAAACAAGAGTAGCTTTTGAGTCGAAGCATATTACTTGACACTATAGCGAAAAATTCAAATTATAATAACGTATATTTAAAAATAGAAAATCTTGACATAATAACGTTATATTTGATTTTTTGACGATTCGATTCGATTTCAAACTAATAGAAATCGAATCGAGTTTCGAATCGATTCCTAATGTTAAAATCGTCAAGTTGGATCGATTTTAAAAGTTGAAATCAAAACTTAATTCAACGATTAGTCTAAACAAAAGTAATATATTATAAAAGAAATAAAGAAAGTTGTTGCAATAAAAACAATTAGAAAAATTTATCAAAGAAAAGACTATAATTGTAGAGAATTATATTTTTGAATATTAAACAAATCTTAAAAAATTATCGAAATTGAAAGATATTTAATAAATAGCAAAGAAATATTAGATTAATATCTTTGTTTTATCAAAATTATTTTTAAGAATACAAAACTTTTTTTTAAGAAAAACCCGATTTTTTTTTGTATTTGTAAGTATTTATATACAAAAGAGAATTTTCTATTTTTAACATATTAATTTTTCTTATTTTTGTCAAATTAATAAAAGTAAATTTCAAGTAGTAAAAGATTAATTCGAATATAATATTGTTAGCAAAAATCTTTATAACGTTAAGAATTTTTTTCTTTTTTTTTTTCTTAATTATTTTTGTTGTTAGCAATAATTTTGTTAGTAATTGTATTTGAAGAAAGTTTCTTTTAATAACAATACAATTGCTAATTAATAATGCAATTATTTTGTTAATATTAATTAGAATTTTTAATTTTTCTTATTCTTATTCTTTTTCTTTTTTTAATAATATCTTGATATTCGACTTTGTTTAAAATACTATAAATTTGATTTTTTTTAATACAATATTTGTTTAACTTTCTTTTTTCTTTTTTTCTTTTTTTATATTAGAGTTAAATTTTGTCTTTTGTTTAACAATTTGTTTAAACTTTTTTTCAAATCTCTTTTTAAAGTTCTTTTTTTTACTTCTTTTACTAGAAGTTTTGCTTGTTTTTTAAAATTCTTTTTCTCTTCTAATTTATATTTCTTTTTTTTGGTATTTTTTATTTTTAAGATTTTGTTGTTATAAACGTATTAAGATATTGTCGATTCTTAAGCAATTATTTTATTAATAAAATAAACTATAGCTTTGTAAACTTTCTATGCACGTTTTTTACTATCTATAAATTGTAGAATTCTAAATATTACAATATAGTAGTTTTTTTTTGTCGCGAGATTTTTTAATATTATTAACTTTTTGTTGTTTGTTATATTAACTTTTATTGCGTCTTTGCTTTTAAAAATATTTTATTAGCAATCTTTACAAATTTTAATTTTTATATATTTTATAGTTTAGATCTATTTGTCAAAGAGAATTGAACAATTTTTTGAAAAATATTTGAAATTAATCTTTTTTACATTTTAAGATTTAAATTTTTAAGAATTTTAATATTATAAAAAGAAGCTCGAATTTCTATATTAACTTCGACAATTATTTTGACTAAATTGTTTTAATTATTAACAATTTTTAAGATAGAATTAGAGTAAAACATATACAATAAAAAGTTACTATTGTTGTTGTTAATATTTTTTTGCGAAAAATAATAATTAATAGTAGTAAAAGTAAATAGTAAAATATTTGATATAAATATTAAGAACACATTTATTAAACTAAAAAGAACGCAAAGTATTAATAAATTATATATTAATAATTTTAGCAAACAATTTCTTGTAACTATAATATTATTTTAATCTAAAAATAAAAGTATTATTATTAAATAAATAATATTGTTTGTTTTAAATTTATCAATAATATTTTAGACAAGTTTTTTGCAAACTTGCAAATAAAAGTCGCAATCTATTTTAAGAATTGTACAATCTCTTAATTTTAAATTGTAAAAATAAAGAATTTGTTATCTAAAAAGTTTGTTTTTAGTCTTTTGTTAAATAATAACAATTAAATTAGACTTGTATAATTAAAAAGTTTTAATTAAAGAATCTTTAAAAATTGTAAAGAACTTTCTAATTAAAAACTTTATTATTAATAAAATGCTTTCGACAAACGCGTTAAGAGAAGCGTATATTATTAACAATTTTAGTGAACAAATTCTTATTACTGTTATATTTTAATATATAAGAAAAAGTAGAATTGCAATTAACTTAAAGTTATTGTATTTATTAAATTGCTTAAAAACATTAATAACAAGTACTTCTTTTATAAATAAATGAACGTTTTTATTTATATTCGATATTTTACAAGCTTTTAGTTTCGTATTATATATATATATTACCAATTAACAAAATAAAGAATCTTAAAATGTTAATTTTGTTAAAGTTTTTAAAACAACTTTGTATTTTTTAAATATTGCAATTATATTTATTTCTAACAAAATAATAAATTCTTGTTTAAGAGATTTTATTTTAATTTTTTTCGAATATATTTAAAATAGTAATTAAGCAAGATCTTTAAAATTGTTATTTTAATTAAAAATCTCGAATAAACTTAAATTTTAAAAATAAAGATACGTTAAGTATTTTTTCTATATTTTAGAAATAAGATGTTTAAGATTAGTAAATCTATTTCAATAATTAATTATTAATAAATTCGAAATAGTAAGTTCGATTCTTAAATAAACTACTAGAAAAATCAAAAGTTTCGCAATTGTTATTATATTATAAATAAATAATATTAACAATATAGAAGTTAACTTGTTTCGATTATTCTTGTATACTTTAAACAATTTCTTTTAAGGTTTTAACTCTATTTTTTTTTAAATATTTGTGTTGTTTTATTAAGTAAAAAATGCGTTAACAATTGTTTGTAATTGTTTTTAAATAACAATTTTTAATAATTGCACAATTTTATTAAGTAAACTTTCTCTTTATTGATAACAATAATTTAAATCTATATTTGTTAAAAATTAAAATAGCAATTAATTTCTTTTTTAAGTATAAAATTAGATTTAAAAAAAATTAAAATTTGTAAAACTACTTTTTCTATTATTTCGACAAAGATCTTTTAAAACTTGTCAAACTATTAATAAATTATATTACGTAATTTATTCTTTAATAAGTTTTTGTTATAATAAAATAGTTAGCAAATTACAATAATTTTTATTAATATAATATTTTATTTCGAAAAACTTTAAAAGCAATTTCTAATCTTATATTTTCGAAAACAATATTAATATTTGTGAAATATTATATTGCGTTTTTTGCTTTTGTTTTTTATATTATTTGTTTACTTAATTTGTTACAATATGCGAATTCTATACAAAAAAAAACTAAATTATAATTTTTTTTGTTTATACTATTAGTCTTTTTGTATATTTAAAGAAACAATTTTTTTAAATTTTTATTTCTTAATTGCAATTTTGTTTGATAATTAATATATTCTTATTAATTTGTTTTTATTTGCTTAATAAATATTTTTATATAAGAAGAAAAGCAACAAAATCTATTAATATTATATAAAGAATAGTAATATTAATACTATTTTTAACTATAAAGCAAAGCTAACGCATTTGCGTATTAATAAATTTAAGAATTTCGTTTTTTTTTTTTTTTTTTTTTAATACTTGATACAACACTCCTAAGGGTCTATACGAGACCCTATTTTTTAGGATTTAAATTTAGTCAATTACAATTTAATAAGCAACGTTAGCGCTTACTTGTCAAAGTCTAATTAATTAGAATTTGCGACTTTTCTCTTTCTTGTATTACTTTGTCTTAACGTTGTTTTATTAATATCTTAATATTGCTCTAATCTTGCAATAACTTTTGCACTCTATATTGTAATATTTGCATACAAATAAATTCTTTAAACAAAAACTCTATAAATCTAAGAGAAAATTTTAGATATCTTTGACAATATTGTTGTCTAAAATTGTTTTAACAAATTAGTAGACAATATTATGCACATTATGATCGTAATAGATTTAGCTTCGTCTAGTAGTTGTCTTAGATTTATAATGTTAATTTCTCTTTACATTTAAGCTCTTCTTGTCGCTATATAGAGTATGCTAACAATACATGCCTAATAGTTATTTTGTTTTGCTCGCAATCGCATATATTTATTGTAATATTAAGAATGCAACGTTTACAAAAAAATTAATTAAACTTTATCTTACTTATTTTTAATTAAATTAAAAGAAAGTTATATAATTTAAAACAATCTAAATATAATTGCATATATTCATACGTAATAATAGAGATAATCTTGCGAAACTTTGCATTGCTCTTGTTTTATAATTATCTATATTATTATTTCTTTTAAATTTTATTTTAAATAAGAGCTTTTTTGACAACAAACTTAATAATTATTTGTTTAACAAAAAAGAAACGTTGTTTATGCGCAATATTTGCAATCTTGTTTGCGATTTTGTTACTCTTTATACTTTTATATTCAAATTTCTAGTATAATTTTAATATTGCTTTGCGTCGATATATTGCTTTGCAAACAATTTGTACTTATCTTAATTATATTTAATTTAATATTAATTTTATCTCTCTTATAATTTTGATCAATATTTAATTGTTTAAATATATTTTATAAATTTGATTTCTTAAATTAGTAAATGTTTCGCAATGCTTTGCAAGTTTTTTTGTTGCTCTTATTAGACTTTTGAGTTTGTTGTAATATGTAAACGTTATTCTAGCTTCTTTTAAGCGTTTATCTATACTTTAATTAACTTTTATTAAAACTACAATAATATCTTTGTTACGTTTGCTTTTATTTAAATAGATTCTTTAATAAAAATTTAAACAATTTGCGTTATATTTCTTTTAAACTACTTTTTTGTTGCAAACAATAATTGTTATTAAAGACTTTATTTATAATGTTGCAATATATAGTTGTTATCGCGCAATTAATGCAACTTTTAGTGTTGTTTTTATTTATTTATTTTCAAATTGCAATAACGTTAGTTTTAGCTTCAATAAATGTTTTCTTTTTTAGATATAAAATTGTTGCGTATATAAAGTATTGTTATATCAATAATCTTTTTTAATTTTTTAATATTTATAATAACTATTAATCTTTGCACTAGTTTTTTCAAATAAATGTTAATAAAAAGTACGTTAATTTTTATTTGCAAAGTCTTCGTAAATATTGTCTTATAGACGTTAATAATACGACGAAATACTTTTCTTTATATAGATTGCAACTTTGCGATTATCTCTTTTTTTATCTCTTTAATAATAATTGAAATATATTATGTCGCGACGTTGTATACAATTATTAACTTTTTTATTGTTATATATTTGCGTTTTTTTGCGTTTATCGACGTATTAAATATAAAGCTTTTAATTATTAAGACTCTTTTATATTTAATTACTAATTTTGTTTTTATTTGTCGCAAATATATCTTTTATTTTAATCTAAAACTAAATTGAATTTCTAATATTTTTATATTAAATTTAACGATTATTTTGTGTTTCGTGAATATAATATTAACAATTATATTGAATTTCTTTAAAATGCGTAAAAAATAAATTAATTTATATTTTTTTTTTGCAAACTTAAAGTTGTAAATTCGTATTTATTGTTTATATTTATTATATATTTGTTTTAATATTTTGCAATTGCGTTTAATTAATTTTTTGTACATTAATATATTTATGTTATTTATAAATCTTGTAACGCTAATTTGCAATCAAATATTATTGCATTGCTTTAATAGATTTGCATTATAAAAAATATATAATATTAAAAACAATAAGAAGCTTTACAATATATTTATATTAATTTTGCGCTTCTTTATTGTGTACTCTTTAATAATTAATATAGTGCGTCGCTTTTTTAAGAAATCTTTTACTTAATTAAGCAATTTAATAGAAACTTTTCGCTTTTTTATGTTGTATAGAAATTGAATATGCAATACGTTATTAAAGACATTAAATATATCAAAATTTAATAAAAATGTTATTCTTTTCTTTTAATTGCTTTATATAATATGTATTTTTTTCGTAATTAATTGCAATATTATATTTATTAAGTGTTGTTTTTTGATTTTTATTTAAGTGCTTAACAAAGTATTATGTATTTTAACAATATAACGCAATTGATTTAATATTATTAATTTTAGTATTTTGTTTAGCATATTAAACAATGCAATAAATCTAAAAAATAACAATTTAAAGTAGTTTTTCTTGCTTAATTTACGCAACATTATTGTAATTACTTTTTTAAAATAAAACAATTGTATTTTCTTTTAAATATATTTATTAAATAGAGATTGCACTTGTTTCGAAACAACGCAAACTAACTATTTAAGCGCTCTATTAATTACGTTATTAATATTTAATATTTTGTTTAAGTTTGTCTTATACGTTGCTTTTATTACTTTGCGCTTTAATATTATTTTGTTGTTCTTAATTAAAAATAAGTAAAAAAAGCTCTTTATATTGTTAATCGAAATTATTGATAAAAATAAAAAATAAATTTAAAATATTGTTTCTATTTTGTTTTTTGCAATTGTTATTATCTTTATATTTGTTCGAAGCGACGAGATTGTAAATTTAATAAATATATTTGTTGTTATATTTTTGATTTATTTAGTTATTTTAAATAAACTCTTAAAGATGCTTTTTAAAGCTTATATCTAACTTCGAAACTTATCTCTTTTATATTTTTTCAAAATTTTGTCTTTTTTATTGTATATTTAAACGTATTTTTTTTATTTACAAGAAATGCAACATTAACGTCGCAATCTTCTAGTTTTCTTAATTACATCAATATACTTTTGCGTTTATTTTAGTTTAACTTTTTTGTGCAATCTTGTTTACGAAGTTGAGTTTTCGACAATTTTCTTTAATATTTTTATTAGCTTAGATATATATTTATTGATATTGTTTTGTTTTATTGTATTGTTTAATAAAGATTTTGATAAAAGTTCTCTTAATATATTGTTAAATTTCTTAATATTTATAACTTTTTAATTACGTTTAAAATAATATATAAACTTCTCTTGCAATCTAAAATTTAATATTGTTTTTATTAACAAATAATTTAATAAATTCTTTATTTTTTTGTTTATTTTGCAATATATTAGACAATTTGTTATTTCTTTTGTAGTAAATAACAAATCGATAATAATTTGCGTTTTTTAATAATTTTTTGTAATTGTATTTTACGAAAGCGCAAACGTAACGTCGATTATATATATTATATTTAATAAATTGTCGAATAATCGATGTTGTTTAAGATATAAAGATTTTTTTTACAAAAAATAATATAAATTGAAGTCGCTTATTATAACGCTTTTTTTTCGCATTTTTAGCGCTCTTTAAATTGCGTTAAAGTTGTCTCTATTTATTATATTGTTATAATTATTAGAAAATAAATTATAGATTTTATAAACGTTAATAAATTTGTGCTTTGCAACATTGTCTTTTAATCGCAATTGCATAATTATAGTTTTTATATTTTTAATATATTATATGCTATATTAGTTGTTGTTGTTAATGCGTTTATTAATATAAAAGCAAGTATATTTTTTGTTATCTACTAACGTAAAGTTTGCGCGTTCGAAATTATATATTTTTATTTTAATATAATAGCGTTACAACTTTTGTATTACTAATATATTATAATTTTTTATTTTTTTCTTTTACAATAATGTAATTATTATTTTGCTTCTTAATTTGTGTATATTATATTACAATATACAAAGCTTGTTTCGCACATTTATTAAAGTTTCTTGTTAAAATTTGTGTTTATTCGTATAAGATTTTTTATCTTTTAAATAAGAAAATTGTTTAATAAATCTAATATGTCTTTTAAATCGAACGTGTTTGTTAAGTTTAATTTGTTTATTAAATTCGATATTGTTATTTTGTTGTTATTTTGTCTTATTAAAGTAAACTAACTTCTTATCGATTTATTAAAATGTTTCTTCTTAATTAGTTATTAAATTACGCTTTCTTTTGCTTTAACAAAAATGCTTTGTAAAACAATAATTTAAGACAAACGTTTTATTGTTGTTGTTTTTCTCTTTAGTATATTTCTTAAAATCTATATAAACGTTATCGCGTTTTTAAGAATTATCAAAATTAAATTAAACAATTTTTTTAACTTAATTGTCTTAATAACGTAATATAGAGATTTCGTCTTTATAATTTCTTAAATTCTTATTTTTTTCTTTTGTCTTTTAAAATACTTAAAATTGTATATCTTGTAAATATTATTATAGATTTCGTACTTTTATTAAGATACATTTTCTTAATAAAAGCATTAATTAAAGCGATATTTTTGCGCATAATATACGCATTGTTGCTAGTTTTTATATTTGTATATAAGATATTCGTATTTTTAATACTTTATATATTGTTTTATTTTGCATTTTGTGTTATAATATTTTACTATTTTTATATTCGATTTATAAATTATCTTTAATTGTATAAAAACGTTTATTGTCTTCGCACTATTTATTTATATAATAATTAAAACGTGTTTTTTTTTTACTTTCTTTAGTAAATTATGTTATTTTTTTGATTTTTATATTGTAATGTATTGTTTTACACAACTTTTTTATTGTTTTTGCTTTTTTTTTAATATTTTTTAACATGTTTTTAACTTTTATTTTATGTATTATTATTTTTGTGCGTTTGCAACGCAACATTATCGTATTAAAGATCTTTTTAACTTAAAAATTGCTTAATTTTAAAATCTTTTTGTTGCTTTTATTGTTTATTCGAAAAACAATTATTCTTTTAAAGTATTTTATTTCTTGTATATCTTGTTGCGTTGCTAGCGTTTCGATTGTATTAAAATCGCATATTAATACTATTATCTTTGCGACATTTATTTTGCTTACTTTTTCTATCTTTTGTTTCTTTTTAATTTAAGTTATTATCTTTATTTCTTTTGTTAATTGTCGTATCGAAGATATCTAAACAACGTCTATTTAATTTCTTGTTCTTTTTGTTATTAATAAGTCTCTTGCTATTGTAATCTATATAATCTTTTTTTCTTATATAGTTTTTTTAATGTTCTTTGTCTTCTCTAGCTTGTTAATTGCTTTTTTTTAATTTTTTCAAAATTAAAACTATATCGATGCGCATTTTTTGCGCAAACAAGTCGTCTAATCGTCGCGTTAACTTCTTTGTTAAAAAGAATTATTTTGTTAGTGTCTTAATTAAAACAATTTTAGACGCGTTTCTCTTCTTAGATTTATAGAGTCTCTTTATGTTAGACGTCTCTATTATTAGATTTTTTGCTATTTGTTCTAATTTGCGTTGGAACGCCTTAACAACGTCTCAATTATTCGCTAACGTCGCATCGATCGCATTTATTTAACTTTGTCGATTCGAATAAATTGCGAGCTTGTTTGCCAATAAATTTATCTCTTCGATCTCTTCTTGTATAGTAAGGTAATATAGTATTGATTTTCGTAGACTTCTAGACTTTTCTTTTTCTATTTCGATATTTATTTGCAAATAAAATATATATTAAGTAAATATATATCTATAAAACAATTTTGTAATAATATATTTTTAAGAAATAATTAAAGCAAGAATTTCAAGCTTTTTTAAACAAATAATATATATTTGTTTTAATCGATTTATTGTCTTAAATTAAATATAGACTTTTTAGATTTTTTTAAGTTAATAATTTTTAACAAATTTTGCTCTATAGATATTAACATAATTGTTAATAAAATTTTGTATTTTAGTTAAATTAGTTTTATTATATTATATATTATAAATAGAATTTTAGTTTTTTTACTTAACAAAGTATTAAACTTTTTTATTTTTATAAGAATTGCGTTTTTGTAACATTATATATCTATTTAGTAGTTGTTAAATCTTATAGTTGTTATTTGTATTTTTATCTTTTTTTATTAAAGACGCATTTGTATTAATTTCTTTTGTATATAAATTACTTTTCATTAAAACAAACTTTAATATAATAATAAAAATAACTAGATATATTTTTTAATTTAAAAGTAACTTTAATTTAAAAACAAAATAATTGTATATTTTTAAAATTTTAAATAATCTTGCTCTTTAATTAAAGAGTTTAAGATTTTTAAATCTTAAAATTTTGTATTTTAAATACTTCGCGGAACGGGTTGGGTAGTGCACGACTTGCTCTCTCTCTCGCCATAGTTTTCTAGGTTTAACTTTTCTTGTTTTGAATCTTAAAAGTCGAGTTTTGAAGATTTTAATCTAATTTTTTAATATTGTTACTTAAAATAGACTAGTTTATTACACAAAAAAGTTTCAATACGCTAGCTCGCGTATTTTATCGAAATAACCCTAGTTTGGGTTGGGTATTTCGGGTTTGGTTCGGGTTGAGTTCAAATTTTTGGTCCAAAACCCGGACCAAACCTGGACCGTTCCGCGGAGTAATTTTAAATATAATTTTAGAAATTTTTTATCTCTTTTTCTTAAAGCAAGTAGTTAATAATAAATATTATAATATAGCTTTATTTTCGCATTTGCAAAAGCTATTAACATCGCAACTTTACTTTATAATTTTTTTCGCTTTGCAATATAATTAGTATTTTCTTAATAAAAATCGATTATAAACAATTTTTTATGGGAATCTTTTTGTAAATAAGTTGTTTTCTTTCTTGTTAAGATATTCTTGAAATTTAATTGCAAAACATTTTTAATTTGTTTCGATATTTATAATAAAATAATATTAAAAAACTATCTCTATAGTTTGATTTAATTGTTTTAACTAATTGTCGAATTATAATATTGGCAGTTCCGGAATCTCTACTTAGAAAGTGCTAGTTGCAAATTTTACTTATTTGGCTATTAGCTAGTCTAGAATCTATTTGGCAATAAAAGTTTTGACGCTTGCTAAACAAGAGTTCAATTTTAATATTTAAGATATATATAGATTCTTGCAATGCTTCGCTTATGTCTTTATTTATTATTTGTTTATATTATAGTAATTTGTATAACAAAATCGAACAATTTGTAAAATTTCTACGTTCGAGTTATGCGTTAACAAGAACGTCTCTATAGTAATTGTAAATTGCGCTTATAAAACTTAACGTCGAATGCGAGATTAGATCTTAACAAAGCGCATATTAATTACGCATCTACAAATTCTACTAATTGCAATTTAATTCTACGCTTTGAACTATAAAGCGAGCACGTTAACATATTAGCTAATTTGACTATTAGTTACTAATAGTACTATTAACAAGAGTTTCGAAATTGTCGATAAAATAACAAATAATAGAATAAAGTAAATTAATTCTTAAGAAATAAAATATTGTTTTCTATAAACTAAACAAAAATTTATTGTTTCTATCGAAAATAATACTTAAAAATAGATTTTAGTTTATAAGAATATTAATAAGCTTAATTGTTTATTTTTTAATTAAAAAAGTTGTCTTTTTGATTATTGTTATAATTTGTTTAAAGAATTTGTCTATTGTTAATATAAGAGAATTGTACTTGTTTGACAACTTCGATAATACAAAAATAAAATCAATAGTAATAATATAAAATATCTTCGACTTTATAATAATAAACTTTAGTTATTTATATAAACAATATTTGATTATATTATTAAACTAATATAATAGGTAATACTTTAAATATCTTTTTAATTGTTTAATTAAATTTTTTAATATAATAATTAACTATAATTTTATTATAGACTCGTAAAAATTCTTTGTGCATCTATATATTATATAATAATTTAAAGATTTTTGCTTTTATAGTTTTAAAGATATATAATTTTAAATGTTATTCTTTTTATTTTAAAAATAAATAATTTTTTTTTAATATAAATTAAATATTTTCTATTTTTTTTTAACTTAATTAATTTTTTAAATATTGTTAATTTTTTCGAAGTAGCAATCTTTTTAACATTATATTATATTGTCGAAGTTGTTAAAATAATAATAGCAAATTTTTATTTTATTATTTTCGACTTTATTAACTTTTTTATTATATTTGTTATATTAAGTATTAAAATTACAATTTAAGTTTTTGCTAAAACTAAAAAATTTGTCGAAATAATAATAGCAAATTTTTGTTTTTTTAATATGTGTTTTAAGTTAATTGAAATTAAAACTTTTGTCAAAATAATAACAATAAATTTTTACTTTTTCGATACTTGTTTTAAGTTAACTAAATAGTTTTAAATTTTTTGTTAATTATCACAATCTTTTTTGCGTTAATTTAAAAAGTATTTTGTAAATTTTAAATTACTTTTTATTAATTTTATAAATTTTTATAAGTTTTTTTTTTAAAATTAAAGTTATCTTAATTAAAGTTATATAATAAACAACAACTTTGTTTAAAAAAAATTGCTCTTAAAATTATTTTTGAAATAATTTTTTTTAAGTAGTTTAAAAAGAGTGTTCGAAACAATATTAAATTTTTTTGTTTTTTAGTATATATTAAGCAAAAACTAAAAAATATATTAAATATAAATAAGACGCAAATTTATAAAATCTAAAAAAAGGAAAACTAATTTTGTTTGTTTTGTTATATTTATTGTTGCAAAATAATTAATAAAAATAAAAATTAATTTTTTCGATATATAGTTAAGTATATAGTAAATCTTTTTTAGTATTTATATAAAAGCAACAACTTTTAACTTTGTTAATTAATATTTCTTTTTAATACTATTTAGTATTTTAAAAAGATATAAAATTGTTTAAATATTAATTGTTTAAAAGAAATATATAATAGAATTATCTCTTATATAGTAAATATAAATTTCGAATTTATATTTTTTAAATTTATCGACATTTATAAATATTTGTTGTTTAGAATTATAATAATAATTTTTTTTTAATAAATTGTTACTAAAGTATAGCAAAGCTTTGAAGTTCTATATTAATAAATTTAATATTAGTATTTTTGCAATATTGTGTTTGCATTTTTTTTATTTTTAACTAAAGATTTCTTTAACAATATTGTCTTAAAATTCTATAGAACTTTTGCTATCTATATATAATAAACAATTTTAATCAAAATTAATTTCTTATTTTTAAATAAATCTTTAATTTTTTTAATATTTTAGAAAAACTAAGTTTCTTTAATGCAACAAACTTTTCTTCGACAATTTAGAAATCTAAATTATTGACACGTTGCTCTAGTAGTATTATAAATAAATATTTAATATATAATTTTTTAAGTTTTAAAAAGATTTTTATTTAAAAAAACAAAGCAAAGATAATCTTAAAATATATTAAATACTTATTAATATTGCGTAAAAAAATTATAATATTATTAACATAATATTTGCAAAAATTGCAACAAAATCTAAAAAAATGTTGTCTATTTTATTCTAAATATATAATATTGGTTTTTTTATATTTATATAAGCAATATTTGATTGCTCTTTTCTTTTGTAAAGAATAATTATAAAATAATTTTAATACTCTTTTTTAATTAAAAATTAATAAAATTAACTATTGTTGTTTACAACAATAATATAAGAGCAATCTTATAATTTTTTTTATTTTTTTTTAATAGCAAAGAATACAAATTTGTAATATTAATAGTATTTAAATCTTAAATCTTAAATATTTACTATTATTTTGTTTTTTTAAATAAACTTTTGTTTAAATTAATATCTACGATTTTTTATATTATAAAAATAGAAAATTTAAATAATATTAAATTTCTAAACTATTTAACTTTATTTTGTATATATATTTTGTTAAACTTTTTATTAATTAAGATCTTTAACTTTTAACTTAATAAATAAATCTTATATATTAATTTTGCGTTAATAATAGTTTGTTAATTAGTTACTATAAAGATTTCTATATACTTTTTGAAAAAAAAATTTATAATATCTATAATATTCTTTTAAATTTTTAAATAATAATTAATTATTTTAATATATTTTGCAATTTTGATAAGTAAACTATAGATAATAATATTGTTTTTTAATTTAATTTAATTTTTTTTTAATTTTTTTTTAAAAGAGATATATTTTAGTAGAATTTAATTTTAATAAAATTAAATAATTTTTAAAGAGAAAATTTGTTGCAAAAAAGCAGTTTTTTTTCTCTATAATATAAAATTTTTTATCTTTGTATTTTACGATATATTTTACACAACAACAATTATTTAATTTTAGCAAAAATTCTTTGTTGTTGTAGAAATTAATAAATTAAAAATTTGTATTTATAAAATAAATATATATTTTTAACATTATAAGTTTCAAAAAAAAATTCTATTTAAAAAGCTTATTTTTTTCTTTTAAAATTATAGCAATCTTTGCTATTAATTTTTCAAATATTAATTCTTTTTTTATTGTATAAATTGTTTAACAAATTCGAATATTATTTTTAATCTTTATTTCGCAAAATATTGCAACTTTTTTACAAAATTTAAATTTTAGTTTTCGACTTAACATATTTATAATTACTTGTTTTAACCTTAGAATATTTATATTTATAAGAAATTTTATTTGAAAATTTTTTATTAAATAAATTTTGTAACAAATGTAAACAATTATTTTGTTATTATCTTTATCTTTATTTTTATTATTTAAATAGACATTTATAAGAAGTTATTTGTTTAAAATATATTTTGTTGCATCGATTTTTCTTAATAGAATTAAAAGTTATTTTTTAATCTTTATATTAGTTATCTTTGTTTTAACGAAAGCTCAATCTATTATAAATATATTAAAATTAAAATTTATGCAAAAGAGACTTAATAAATTGCTAATACTATATTTAATTATTGTTGTAATATAATATTATACTTTAAATACTATTTTGTTTTCTTTGAAAAATATTGTTAAAAAAGCTATTATCTTTTGCGCAATTATATTTAAAAAAAAATAGATTTTAAAAACTAATATTGTCGAAAAATTTTAAAATTAAAAATATCTTAATATTGTTAACAAAACTAATTTTTTAATAATATTTTTTTATAAAGAGATATAATATATTACGTTAACAAAAAAACTATTAATGTTTTTAATATTTTTCTTGTTATTATTATTTTTTCTATTGAAAATTTTGTTACAAGAATTAGTTTTACAATTTTAAAAATATATTGTTTCGATATTTGTTAACGCGTAATTGTAATATATTTTTGCTTCTTTTTTATCTTTTTAATCTTAATTTTTGTTTTAATTATCAAAGTATAACTCAATCTATTAATATATTATTTGCAAATCTAAAACTTAAAAAAAGAAATTTATATTATTTGTTTTGTAATAGAGCGAAAATTAATTGCGTTTTCTTTTTATTATAGAAATTCTATTTAAATTGTATAATTTATTTCGATGGAAATTAATATTATTAACAATAATTATTAGCAATTGTTTTATCGAAAATAAGACATTTTTTAATTTTAAATGTTTTAAACATTTAATTAATTTAAATACGTTTAAGTTTAATTTAATTTAAATATATTTGCGTTTTGTTAATTTATATAAATTTTTATTTTATTATTAACATAAAAAAAATTAATTTTTTTCTTAATAAAAAAAAGTTCTATTGCAAAGAAAAAAAACTTAATTAATAAAATAAATAATTTTGCTAATATAAAAAAAAGTAAGATTTTTAATAATTTGAACAAAAGTTATCTTATTTTTGTCTAAAACATTAATCGAAAAAAAACTAATTTATAAAGATTTTTTTATTTGTTTGTATTTGCAAACAATTATAACAATTTTTCTTATAAACTTTTGATTTATTTTTTGATTTATTCCGTATTCGAAGATCAACTTTCTTTTTTCTTTTTCTTTTTTCTTTTTTTTAAAAATAAAACAACATGTTGTTATTTTCTTTTTGATTTGCTATTAGTTTGTCCAATTTTCGAATTAAAATATTTGCTATTAACAACAATATAATTATTTAAAACTTTAACAACAAATAATTTTAATTTTAAACAATTTTAATTAAATTTTTATTTAGATTTGTTTATATAGTGTATAATTTTATATTTTATATATATATATACAACTTTTTTTTGTTTTGTAAATGTTTTACAAAAAATATTTCTTAATTTAGTTTATCTTAAATTATTAATATAAAATTTTTAAATTGCTTCTTTAAATAATAAAAAATATATTTTAGTTTATTAAACAAAACAATTATTGTATCTTTTTTATAATAAGTAAGATTTTTTAATTATTAGTATAATACGTTATTTCGAAAATATATAAATATATAATTTCTAATTTTCTCTTTTTTAATAGTAGTAATATAGTTGTTTATTTTGCGACAAAAAGTATATATCTCTTAATAGATAATTTTTTTTCGATAGTAATAATATTGTTTTTATTATAAAATTTCTTAAAATCTAAATAAAAATAGTTTAAATCAAAGATTCGAAATATAACGTTATTTTCTAAAATATTATTATTGATTAATTTGAATAGTTTCGAAGAATTTTATTGTTTTAATGAGTTTTATTAATTAGCAAAATTAATTAAGTTTAAAAGATTGACAAACAAAAACAATTTATTTAATTAAGTATTATAGTTTGCTAATATTTTAGTTATTGTTTAATTAATAAGCTCTTGTATAACAAGATTATTTAATAGATTTTTGTTTTTTGCTATTATTAACGTTATTGCTTGTAATATATTTATTCAAATAAATAAACTTTTTTTTCTTAATTGTTTCTAGATGTTTTGTTTGTTTTTTGTTTTTTTTTCTTTAAAGCGTTGATAATGCGAACTTCAAAAAAACTTAATTTAGAAGATATTTATATAAAAAAAGATAAAAACTTGTTTCGAAAATTAAGAAAAATTCTCTATATAAATAAAATAAAGAAGATCGATAAAATAAATATAAAAAAATTAAACAAGTATTAATTTCTTTTTAATATAAAAGTATTATCGACTTTTTAAAATTGTGTAATAATATATAAAGTTAAAGACTTCGAATTCCACAAAATACTTTCTTTTTTAAATAAACTTTTTGACTTTTTTGTATATAGAGAAGAAAAGAAACTAAAGTAGATCGATGTTTGCTAAAAAAAATCTATATTTATTACAAAAGTCTTTATTGCTTTTATAAAGATTAATAGATTTACAATTTAATCTAATTAGGCTGATCGTTCGGGTCGGTTTTTCCCCAAAATCTATAACCCGACCCGAAAGTTATACCTAATTAGGCCAAGTTTTAACCTAATATAGTTAGTATTTTCATAATTTATGCAATTCGGTTCCAACTGTTGGAACCGAACGGTCAGTCTAAATCTAATAAATAATAGAACAACTTTATAGATCTTAAACGCTTACTAGTTTTAATTACTATATAGACAATTATTAATTCAAAAATATTATTTAATATATTTTGCAAAATAGACAAGAATTTCTTAAATTATTTTGACAAAGACTTGTTAATTTTAATCAAAAAATTGTTAAGTTTTCAAACAAGTTCTATAATTTTGTTTGGCAATTTTGACAAAGATATTAGATTTATTAACAAAAAAAAGATACGAAATATTGATAAAATATTCTTTTTTTAGTAGATAATTTTTACAATAGCAAAGTAGACTTTATAAGATAATAAAGTAGACTTTTAAGAAGCAAAAATAATAGTAAGATAATTTCTCTCTAATAAGAGATTTTCTTTTAAGTAAGAAAATTTCTTTAATTGCAACTAATACAAAAATTAACTATTAAATTTTGAAGTTATCAAATAATGCGAAAACGCATTGAAAAGAGAATACTAATAATAAGAAGACTATTTGTATTGCTAAGTAAAGGAAAAACTCTTGTTTTTCCTCTATAAAACTATTCTCTATTGGGATTTTCTTATAGAGGAAACTGTCTATCTTGTAGGAATATTTGGAAGGAATACATACCAGGCATAATCGTAATATAATAGTTCGAAAAAGTAAATTTAAATTAACAAATATCTTGTATAATTAAATCTTTTAATTATTTTAACTAAAAAATAATAGACTAATATAATTTTTCTTCTATTAACATATTAGTTTTGTGTTATTTATTTGTATTATTAACAATAATTTATACGAATAAAAATTAAATTATTTATTAATTCTAATTAAGATTTTTTTTGTTTTAATCAAAAGATAAATTAAAGATATTTCTTTATATTTAATATATTTAAATAATTATATATAATTAACTAATATAATATTCTTTAACAACTTTTGCAAATAATTTTTGACAAATTTTTAATAGTTAAAACTGTTTAAATATATTTGTTTCAAAACTTAGATTATATTTTAATATTAATTTTTTTAACTTAATATAAATTAACAAATTTATTTTAAGTTTTGTGGAAAATAATTTTGTTAATTGTAGTATATAATTACTATTTTTTAAACTAGATCTTAGTATTTGTATTATATTTAATATTTTTATTTTTATCTTTTAGTTTAAGTAATAAAAAATCGCTTAAAATTCTATTTAATATTTTTAAAAAAAATTACAATTAAAATTTCAATCGAATTAACTTGCAAATTAATTAAAATATAAAATACTAGATAGCAAATTGTAAAAAATAGATTTATTAAAATTATCTTCGAACAAAGACAATTATTAACTAAAAACTTCTAAAAAGTTTAATATTTTGCAATCGAAAATAGTATAAACAATATCTCTAAATAGTTTAGAGAGAAAAATTCTAAAGTAGAACAATAATACAAAAAAATAATATAAATATAAAACAAATTAAGCAAGATTTTATACTAACAAGTAAATTGATTGTGTCGGATTAAGTTATCAAGTTTAAGTCAAGTACTTGATCTAAATCGAGTCGAGTCAATTTCTAAAGTTAGAATCGAAAAGTCGATTCGATTTCTAACGTTAAAATCGACTATTTAGATCAAGTTGCAAACTTAAAATCGAAAATCGATTCAAAAAATCGACTCAAATTGTTAATACTACTATTTTTAGTAACAATTAATTAATAATTTAATAGAAATAGTTTATCTATTTAAATTTAGACTGACCGCGTCGGGTCGGGTTATCGAGTTCGGGTCGGATCGGTTCCAAAAGTTGGAACCGAAAAGTCGGTTCAGTTCCTAGGGTCGGAACCGACCATTCGGTTCGATTCCTAGGGTTGGAACCGAAACCCGACCCGAAAAAACCGACCCAAATCGCCAAGACTTTTAATTAAATAATTAAATAATTAAATAATTAATAAATAGTATCTATAACGCCTATAGATGCAAATTATGCATTAATATTATTTTTTTAATATTTCAAAATTTAAATAGCATCTATAGGCCTATAGATGCAAATTATGCATTAAT
>JAABUS010000313.1_pt1 | contig 124187 bp, 8 predicted proteins | sample 5560161 | NCBI WGS metagenome assembly JAABUS01 (sample SAMN10711885, study PRJNA513376) | rock metagenome | isolation source: Antarctica rocks | place: Antarctica: Victoria Land, Trio Nunatak nord | collected 2016-01-04
AGAGTTAATTATAAAAGTAGTTATAAAATTACTTTAAGATATATTTCAAAATACATTATAAACGAATAATGAAATTATTAAAGAGTATATTATAAATAGTAGTAACCTAATAGAGTTATTTAAAGATATATTATAAAATTATTATAAAGATATTTAATAATATATAAAATTATTTAAAAATTAGTTATAGAGTAGTAATATAATTATTTAGGAGTATATACTATAAGGTAATAATAAGATTATAAAAGTATATACTATAGGATAATAATAAGGTTATTTAAAAGTAAATTATAGAGTAGTAATAAAACTATTTAAGAGTATAGTATCGGGTAGTAAAAAGAGTATTTAGGAGTATACTATAAAGTAATAATAGAGTATTTCGGAGTATATACTCTAAGGTAATAATGGGGCCGTTTAGGGGCATATTATGAGGTAGTAATGAGGTATTTCGGAGTATATACTATGGGGTAATAATGGGGCCATTTAGGGGTATACTATAGGGTAGTAATAGGGCCATTTAGGAGCACATACTATGAGGCAATAATAGGGCCATTTGGGGCCATACTATAGGGTAGTAATGGGGGCATTTGGGAGTAAATACCATGGAGTAGTAATGGGGCGATTTGGGGGCATAGTATAGGGTAGTAATAGGCGCATTTAGGAGTATAGTATAGAGCAGTAATGAGGCCATTTAGGGGTATACTATTAACTAGAATTTAGGAAATAAAATCACGTGAGGAACCTTTCTTAGCGACAAATCATAACTAATCGTTAAAATATATTCCAATACAATATAGATATTTAAGTATATAAGTAATTAATTAGAAAAAAAAATTAAAATTACCTCTATATTTTAATTATTATAAAATACTTTGAATTAGAAGTCGAGGTCGGTAAATTCTATAATTATTATAAGTTAATTTTTATTTATTCTTATTAATTATTAATATATTTAAGGATAAGGTTAAAGAGTAGCCTAGAAAGAATTAAAAATTAAAAATTAAATAATATTATAATACTAAATATTAATTAATATCTTTAAATCTTATTATAATACTAAATATTAATTAATATCTTTAAATCTTATTATTCTACGTCTAATTTTAATTATATATTTAACTTCGCGAGGTAATATATAAATATTTTAGAGACTAATAAAAATAAGAATTTATATTATTTTTTACTTTTTAATTATTTAGTAATTATTAGTAATTATATTATTAGTCGTTTTGATACGGTTATACTAGTCTTATTATACTAGGTTAGTTCCTTAGTAGCGAAGGCTACTTATTATATTAATTTGTAAAAAACGAATACCTAGTTAAGTAATTAATTAATTATTACTACTTTATAGAATATAACCTTATTAATTAGTAGTAACGGCTTCGATACGTTTTATTAAGTACTAAATACCGTTTAATAGACGTTCCGATCCACTAGCCTATAGTAGTAGTACTAGCTCGTCGAATTAGAACTATCTCGATAGTATTCTTTTTTCTATATACTAGAAGAGTTTACCCCTCAATTATCTACACCTAGTAACCGTCCAGCCCTATAGGGCTAACTCATCGTTTCGAATATTATTTTGAAAATATTATTTTACGTAGAAAATTTATATATAATAATTGTTCGGATTATAATTTAGGGTAAGTTTAATATAAGATACTTCTTATTATCTCGTATTGCTATTGAGATATAGGATATTTAGACGGTTATTAAATACGGACGGTTATTAGGTAAATTCTTCTATTTATTATATTTATTAGATTCGGTACGATAGAATACTAAACCTACCGAGTTATTATAGTTATATTAATACTATACTACGCTATCTTTATTACGTTAGTAACTATCGAAGTATAGACTAGAAGTATTATATATTACCTAATTAATTTAGTTATTAAAAACTTCCGCTATAATATACCTAAACTATAAGAGTAGTTATTATAACTATATTCTAATACTAGCTATAACTATTTAACGTTAGCGAATTCGACTTTAACGAATTCGACTTTAACGAATCTACTTTATTATTCGCCTATATAATATATACTACTTTTATACCTTCTTTAGTAAATCCGTTAAGATTTAACCTAGCCCGTATTACGATCTTTAAGTCGTGATAGGTATTACGCCTACTACGGTACTAATAAATATACTTACTATATTTATACTAGTAAATATCGCGAGTAGAGTATATTTACTATACTTATAATCGCGAGTATATAGAGTATATTACTCTTAGTACGATTTCCTTTTATTATATAAACTACGTATTTTCCTAGTAAATAAAAACTTCGTATTTAACTTCCCTTAAAACTTTTAATTATAGATTCTAAATATGAATATTTATTAAAATTATTAATTAAGTTTATTAAATTTATTTAGTTTTATTTTATATTAATACGAAGCTTATTATCCTTTAATCCTTAATACTCCTCTCTACGAGTACTAACCTAGGTTCTATTAACGTTATATTACGATATAAAACGGAGAGCCTTAATATTTTAAATACCTTTAGGATAAATACCTTAAGATTAATAAAGGCCTTAACTCTAAATATCTAAAAAGGTATTAGAAAACGTAATATTATAAAAGAAAGAGACCGTATTAAAATCGCCTATTTAAATTATTATTATAGAGAGCGCGAGAAGCTTAACGACTAGTTATTATAACTTTAATTATTCTTCGTATTTAACGAGAATATTATACTAGTTATTAAAAAAACGATCTTTATAATAATTTATATAAAAGGTAATATTTAGAAATAGGTTAAACTATTCCTAAAGCGCTATATAGAAGATATATATAATAACGATAATTTATTAATAAAACTTTGGATAAAGAACTTCTCTAGGTTTAAAACCGAAATTCGTTATATATTTAGACTATCTAACGAAAGTAGTATAATAGTTCGTATTATTTAATATTTAGTATAACGAAGGTTTATATCCGATTACTCGGTATAATTTTAATATTATATAATATTTACGGACTAGGACGATACTACTTTTATAATAATATATCGACGAGGATTAAAAAATAATATAAAAGACGAATTTATATAAATAAAAGCCGTTATAAAGGACCTCGATATATTTATAAAATAAATAATTAAAATCGACGATAAATTATACGAACGCGTAATAGAGAAACGCTATAACGGAGGAGTTAACGGATAAGGATATTTAAGAGTTTATAATAACGGATATAATTCGGCTAGTCGTTACCGCTATAAGAAACTTAATCCGTATAATTATATATTAATAAAACTCGATTTTATTAAGAAGGGACCTACGAGAGGATTCTAGAAAAAGAGTAAATAATAATAAAAAGGTAAAAAAGTAATAAATTATTATAATTATAATAAGCCGGGTTATATCGCTAGGAACTATTATTCGAAAAATATAATAAATTAATAATAATTAAATATACTTAAGAAGGAGATATTAAATAATATAACCGGGTTCTTTAAAGATCTAGTATAGGACGATTCTATATTTAACGATTTACTCGAGAAATAAGGGGAGATTAAGGAAAAAATCGCCTAAAGAATTCGAGAGCTCGAAGAATTAAATAATAATAATAATAAAACTTTAGAGGAAGACTTAAAGGAAGGATAAGAATAAAAATAAAGTATAATGAATTCTAAAGAATAGCTTTAAATAGTAGATTACCTCGATAACTCTAAAACTTAATTTATCGTATTAAAAGAAAAACCTGAAGATAAGAAGAAAGAAAAAAGATAAACCTCTAGAATTAATTATACTTATAATAAATATTACTTAAGATATAAAGAGATATATTAGTTAATATATATAAACGAATATTATAAATATTATTATAATAACTCGGGAGAGCGAAAGTATATTATAAGACTAGGATATAATTATAATTAATGGAATAATTATATTAAAGACGATTACCCGTAGTATTTAATTAAGAAAAGGGAAAACTAAGTCTTCCTAGGTTATAATAAAGAATAGTAGTTATAATTACGAAACTAGATAGGATATAGTAAGAAAGCGAAATACTATAATTAGGATAAATAGTACTATTATTTAATTAAAGATTACGAGAGGTACTTCGAGTCTAAAGAGTATTACGGATTTTTATCTTCGTCGGGAAAAAACTAGTCCCTTATATTAAAGGAAAATATAAGGAGATTAATATATTAACCTTAAAATAATATCTATATTTAGTTTAATAGAGTATATATATACGAATACTAGTAAAAGTTAACGGATATAAGGTCGTTATAATAATAGATTTAGGAGTAACTAGTAACTTTATATCTCGAATAATAATTTAGGTAACTAACCTATTAATTTAAAAAAAAAGAAATAATATAAACTTTAAATAACCGACGAGTCGAAACTATTAATAAGGAGAATAAATAAGGAAATATTCCCGTTATTAATTATTATTTAACGCTACTATAAGGAAATTACCTTCGATATAATAGGAATAATTATTTATTATATTATTCTAGGAATACCTTAATTAAAGAAATATAATCTAATAATAGATTAAACGAAAGGAGTATTTATATTTCCGTATATTAAAGACGTCGCTAGTATAATATTTATACGTTTATAAAGAATAATTATAAATAAAAAATCGAACCGTAGCCTAGTCGAAACCTATAGTACTTTATCTTCGTATAAAGATAACTTTATATAAGGATCCGATTTAATATATATTAACTAAAGAGGTTAATAGGGCGAATAAATTAAAGTTTTTAAAAATAAAAACGAACCTCTTAATATCCTTAAAAAATATTAACGATAGAAGTACCTTTTTTAGAAAGAGATAACTATAAAAGTATTACCTAAATATTAATTATAGGATTATAAAATCGAACTCGAACTAGATAAAGTACCGATATTTAGACCTATTTATACTTTATTAAAAAAAGAACTCGGAGTATTTCGCGGGTATATCGACGAGAATCTTAAAAAAGGATTTATTCGAGAATCTAAATTATTAATAGGTTATTTAATCCTCTTTATAATAAAGAAGAATAGAAGTCTACGATTTTATATAAATTATCGGAAGTTAAATAATATTATAGTAAAGAATTAGTATTATTTACTAAATATTAACGAGTTATAAGATCGGTTTATAATAATAAAAATCTTTATATAATTAGATCTTCGAGGCGCGTATAACTTAATTCGAATAAAAGAAAATAAAGAGTAGAAGATTATTTTTAGAATTAAATACGGTTATTATAAATATTTAATAATACTCTTCGGATTTACTAACGTACTAGTAACTTATTAAATACTTATTAATAATATTATATAAATATACCTAGATATAACGGTGATTATATACTTTAATAATATCTTAATTTACTCTACTAATAAGGAAGAATATATTTAATATATATAAGATATCCTAATTTATTTATTATTAACTAGACTTCTCCTTAAGCTAAAGAAATATAAGTTTTATAAAAAATTAATTAAATTCCTTAAGTTTATAGTTAATATTAGAGGTATTTATATAAACCCTAAAAAGATTAGGAGTATTAAGGAATAACCTATATTATATAATATTAAGACGGTATAGAGTTTCTTAGGATTTACGAACTTTAATAGAAAGTTTATTAAAGATTATTCGAAGAAGGTTTTATTACTAACGGATATTATAAAAAAAGATATTACTTTCTAATAAGGAAAGAATAATAATAATCTTTCGAGGTATTTAAAAAGGCCTACGAGAAACCGACGGTACTATATTCCTTTCGAAGTAATAAACCGGCTCGAATCGAAACCGATACTTTAGATTTAATAATAGGCGCTTATATATTTTAATAAAGAGATAATAAATAATACCCTATTATATATTATTCTAGAAAAATATCATTAATAGAATAGAACTATAATATCCATAATAAGGAATTACTAGTAGTAGTATCCGTACTAGAATAATAACGGGTATACGTAGAAAGCTACTTAAACTTTACTATCTTTATAAATTATAAAAATCTTCTTAACTTTACGATAATAAAATAGTTAAACCGAAGGTAAATTAAATAGTTAAAATTATTAAGATAATATAAATTTAAGATCTTCTATACCCTAGGAAAGGATAACGGTCGCGCCGATATATTTAATAAACGAGAAGACTATATAGAGGATAAAGATATAGTAATATAACTAGTTTTTATTTAATAATAGGATAGATCGCTAGTCCTAGTATAATAATTAATAGCGATATTATATATCTCTATTCCCGGAATTATAAATAATATCCGAAAGGAATACAAAAACGATATTTTAGCCGCTATATTAAAAAGTTAGTAACTATAGGCTAAATTATTAAAATATAATAAAAAGACTTATTTTCCTAAGGGATATCTTAAAGAAATTATTCGCGATTATTATAATAATCCGGTTTAAGGATACCCTAGAGTTATTAAGATAATAGAATTTATCTATAAAGAATATAACGCGCTAGGATTAAAATTATATATCGAGAAATATATTGAGGAATATATCGAATACTAGTAGAATAAGTTTATAAAGTATATTGAATATATTTAAATCTAGTTCGCCCTAGTACCGGAAATACCGTAGGACGATATTATAATAGATTTCGCTATTAAATTATTAAAATTAAAGGACCTAATTACTTTAGAAATCTTTAACTCGATAATAGTAATTTATAATAAACTTAATAAGTATACTATAATAATATTTATTAAGGAAGCTTATAAGGCCAAATAAGTCGCCTTCGTATTATTAGATCGATTTATTAAAGATTATAAAATACCTAGGTCGATTATCTTTAACCGAGATAAATAATTTACCTCTAATTATTAGAAGATACTAATTAATATTATCGGAACTAAGTTACGAATATTAACCGTATATTACTTATAGACGAATAGGTAGATAAAGCGGACGAACTAAATAATAAAAACGTATTTACGATATTATATAAATAAGAAATAGAATAATTAAATAAAACTTCTACCTATAATTTAACTAGCGTTTAATAACGCGTAGTCTAATATAATAAAACTTATATTATTCTTCGTAAACTATAATAAATATATTAATATATTTCTAAACTTAAAACGGGGATTTAACGCGTATAGGGCGCTAGTCTATATAATTAATATAAAGGCGTTATATAAGGAAATATAAATCTAAATTAAAGTAATAAATACTCGAATTAAATTAACGGTGAATAAATATCGAAAAGAGTATCCTTAATTAAAGGAGAGGGATAAAGTATACCTTCTAATAAAAAATAGAAAAAAATAAGAGACTAAATAAGAAACTAGATTATATTAAAGTCGGATTATTTTTAATTAAGAAAAGTAAAGAACTAGTTAATTATAAACTAAATCTTCTAGCCGATATTAAAATATATTTAATATTTCATATCTCTCGATTAGAGCTAGTAGATTTTAAGATATTCTTATAAGATACTTTTTATTTCTAAATTAAGAAAGAAACGGAGTTCGAGGTAGAAAGAATTCTAGATAAAGAAGGTTAAAACTATTTTATTAAATAAAAGAGATATAATAAAATAGAGAATATATAAAAGCCTAGCGCTAACTTTATAAATTATCGATAACTCCTCCGGGAGTTCTATTAGAGTTATAGAAAAAATAGGCGATACCCGATTAATCGAAGTTAGTAGGTATTTAAAATTATTTAAGAGAAATATTAAACGGGAGGTCGCTAGATAATATCTTTATAATCTTAATAATTTATTACTTATCCTCCTTTAATTCTATAATATTCTTTTACTCGGTAATTATTAATCCTTCTTCTTTATTTTTTAGGTATTTAAACTATTATTTAAAATAACCTATTTAAATATATTACTCGGTTAATTAAATACGAGCTTCGCGAACTTTCTTTTATATTTATAAATATTTATTACGAATTCTCCTTAATATTAATAAAGAAATAGCGAGGTCGTAATCTCGCCTTAAGCGAATATATTTTATATATTTCTCTAACGACTCTTTAATAAGGTACGCCTTCGATCCTTTTATATAACTCCGGTACGGATATATTATAGCGTTAATATCTCTTAAGTTATTTAATAGTTCCTTTCGACGGGATATTAAGTTACGAAGGTTAATTTTATAAAATAATATAATAACGAAGCTAGGAAGCTTTCGGGATTAAAGTTTAACGGGAGAGAAAATAATATTATAATCCTTAAGTCGTAATAGGTATTACGTTTACTATAGTACTAGTAGGTATATTTATTATACTTATACTAATAAATATCGCGAGTAGGGTATACTTATTATATTTATAGTCGCGAGTATATAGAGTATATTACTTTTAGTACGATTTCCTTTTATTATATAAATTATATATTTTTTTAGTAGATAGAAACTTCGTATTTAACTTCCCTTAAAACTTTTAATTATAAATTCTAAATATAAACGTTTATTAAATTATTAATTAAGTTTATTAAACTTATTTAGTTTTATTTTATATTAATACGAAGCCTATTATTCTTTAATTCTTAATACTCCTCTCTACGAGTATTAACCTAGGTCCTATCGACGTTATATTACGGTATAAAACGGAGAGCCTTAACAGCCCGAATTAGAGAGGATTAATTATTATTATTTAAATTCGGCCTAGATCCTTCTTTATCTCCGTAGCCCGAAAACCCCTCGGTAGAATCTTACGTTAGATTTTAATTCCTCTATACTAGTACTAGTTCTCTATACTTTATTTATAAAGTCTATAAATATTTCGGTTTATTTATAGAAGTATTAATTATTTCCGTTATTAAAGTAAAAGTCTATTCTTAATTTAATAATAAACTAGTAATTCTATTATATTAAAAGGTATTTAGTAGAAACCTTCGGTAAATATTTTAAATCGACGACTTCGATTTCCCCTATTTTTATAAAATCTAGTACTATAGCGCCTATTAATATAATAAGCCGCGAGATTATAGTCCTAGTATTCTAATTTAACGAGTTCGTAAATTTAGGTTACGCCTTTACTAATAATATTAACGATACTACTCGTTATATTATTAATTATCTCGTTCGTCGAAATTTCAGGCCTACTTAGCCCCTACGTAACTTTAATTTATAAAAATAACGGGCTCGATTATAGTCTACCGAAATTTAAAACTAGCTAAACGATTAGGTTATTAATATTATTATACTTCGCTCCGCTATTATATATTTTTAAATAGGTACTCGAGTTACTCGCTAATTACTCGAGGTACTAGCGTCGGCCGGGAATATACTCTCTTCCTCGCTACCGTAATCGATACCCTCGTTTATAAGTAGTAGTTAGTCTACTAGATAAATCTTAATAGAAGAAATTATTTTTAAGAGCCCTCTCGGACTAAAGAAATATCTACTAAAGTAATTACTCGTTATAAACGAAACCTCGATTTAACGGATAATTAATAACGTTATTATTAATATTATTAAAATAGTTATAGCTAGATTCGTTACCGCCGGGCTATTAGGACCTTTAGGTTTATAAAGTCTATAAAGGCCTTAAAAAGATAATTCTATTCCTATTTCGATAAAGTCGAGATAAAATACCGTTAATATAGGATTCTTTAACCCTAATTATAACGATAAATTAATATATAGTAGTACTTTTATAAAGTATACCGGTAAAGATATTTATTTCCGCGACGTATATCTTTTCCTCGACCGAGTAAAGTAGTTTATATCTATTAAAGGAGTGGAATTAGTATAGATTAACTTCTAGCTTAACTTTAGGGGCACCGCCTTATCCTAATAAATAAATAAATTATCGGAGATTAAGCGTCGGATTATAATTTACGGAGAAGAAATCGACGAGTAGTTTAAATTATTAATTAAACGGTTTGAATAATTATCTAACGTAGTTATTAATTCCCTACTACGAGAGATATATATTATTAGGGATATTACTAGTAGACGCGAGCCTAGGGAATTCGTTTAGAAAATATTATATATAGTTAAAGATACCGGGATTATAGAGCTAAAGTTATAACTCGATATAATTTATAATAATATCGATTTAGACCTTAGAATCTATATTTAACGTCCTACGGACTAGTTTATTATTAATTTATTCCTAATAAAACTAGATAATAGGAAGTACGAATAATAAACTATAATAATAAGAAAGTTTAATCGGTAGTTAGATAGAGCGGTTTAGTAGACCTATAGTAGTAATAATAACTACGGATAACGTTAGTCTTAATAATATAGTTAGTATTAGAATTTCCGTTAAAACTTCCGTTAGTCTTTTATTCCTTATAGGCCTACCGAAGCCTTCGGCGGCGGGTTTAGATCTTTTTATAAAAATAACTTATATAGGTCTTTTCCTTCTTCTTCCTATTAAACCTAGTAGAATAATATTAATTAATAATAATAGTAATAATACCCTTATTTACCGCCTTTTAAAAAGTAACTTTAGATTATAAATAAAAACTTAAATTTATTACCTAGGTAACGAATATTTCCTATTAAACCCTAAAAGTAAAGAAGAAGTTAAAGTTTTAATAAAAATCTATTTAAAAAACCTTTTATAAAGGTATACTATATTATTAATAATTAAGAGGATCTAGTAGGAGAAGATTAAGGAGATTTCTATTATAACGAAGAAGAGCTAGGTAATTATTATAATTAATATAATAACTTCTAAGGTACTATATAAACTAGCGATAATAAAGATACCGTCGATTTAGAGAAACCTTTCGACGAATTAATCGAAAGTCTTTTCGTCGGTATATAATTTACTATTAAAGCGATATACCGGCTATATAAATAATTATTTTTATCGAATAATAAACTTTATAAATATATACGATAATATCGCCCTAGTATTAATTAGTCTAGTATAACCGCCCCTAGTACTATTTAGGTTTACTCTATCTCGATAAATATTTAATATTCCGCCTCCCGGAATATTATTATATTTATAGCGAAGGATGACTCTATATAAAGTTATACCTTTCGGGGTTACTATTACGCTATAATTAAAATCTCCCTTAATATAAATAATACCCTATACGATTTCTACTTTAATACTAGATATATTATAAATCTTATCGACCGCGTATTTTTAAAAAAACTAATAGAACTCGGCTTAAAGGTCGATATTCGTAAAATACCTACTATTATAAAGATTCGCGGTCTCGGTTCTAATAAATATAATACTAACGAGTATATCCTTATATTAATATATATCTCTAGTAAAGATAGTATTACCTTAATCACTAGAGAGTTATATATCGTTAATAATCTTTCGATAAAAGTATTTATAGGGGTAGATATTATAAAATTTAAAAATATTATCCTTAATACTAGAAAGGATTTAACTACTATTATATCTTATAATAATTTGAAAATACCCGTATCTATAGTTATTAAAGGCGCTAGAACCGACGCTATTATTATTAATAAAAGTAGGTAGACTATACTACTATATATAGAGATAACGGTTTTATTCAAATTTATTTCGTTTTCTAAAAACCGCGATTTACTCTTTAAACCTATATAATATAACTCCTTTATAGTCTCCGCCTATATTATTAACTATAATACGGACTACGTTATAGTATATAACGATATAAATAAATCTATAGTACTAGGAAGGTACTTTAGGCTCGGTAAAATTACTAAATATAAAATTATAAAATACTTCCCTGTTAACGTATTATATATAGAGATAACTCGTAGACTATTAAAGTTTTATCTATTATTTATCTATTAGTACTTTAAAGTATCCCTAGTACTAATAATGATATTTAATATTATTATAACACCGTAGAAACCTTATATAGAGGGTATTATAATAGTAAGGAATCCTACTATAGAAGTATTATCTATAAATTATATAACTATAAAGATACTATACCCTACCGGCGTTATAATCTATAAAAGTAATACTTCTATTAATCTTATTACCGATGTTATCGATTCGTTTCTAGAACTTTAAAAAGATATAGGGAAAATTACTAATATCCTAAAATCTAAATAAATAAATATACTACTTATTAATAACTAAAGAGAAATCTATAAAATAGGTTAAATACGAGTATATTTATTAAGAAAACGAGATAGAGACGTAATTAACGAAGCTTTTAATAAACTTTATAAATAAAATCAAATAGAATAAATTTCTAAATCTACGCTATTCTCTTTCTCTTACTTCGTTATATAGAAAGATACTCTTAATAACCCTAAAGGTCGTATAGTTATCGATATTCGGGTTTTAAATAAAATTATTATATTTAATATATATCTAGTCCCGTCCTAAATAAATCTTCTAATAGAACTCCTTTATACTATATATATCTTAACTATCGACGCCGCTATATTCTTCTATTAATAGTAGGTGAAACGGTATTATTATTACCGCCTAACTATCTTATCCTATAGAGGATAAGAGATATTTAATATTCTTATAATAGGATACCGTAATTTACCCGTATATATATAGCGTATAATTAATCGTATTTTACGGTTATTTAGAAAGTTCTATAGAGCCTATATAAATAATATCGTTATTTACTCGAAATTATTATTAGAGTATATTTTATACCTTACTCTAGTATTTTTAAGCCCTTTTAGAAATAAATATTTATATCTTTATTAAGAAATTCTTTTTAGGATACCCGTTTATATAATTATTAAGATAATATATTAACGCCCTAGGACTTACTATAGCCGAAGATAAATTAATTATTATTAGGAATTTAGAGTTCCCTAAGACCTTATAAGTATTTAAGCGATATTTAGGTATAACGGGATATTTAAAATAATATATTCTATACTACGTAGCGATTATTAAGCCGCTATAAAAATATAAAATACTATTAAATTAAAATTACCGAAGCGTACTTAGTACTAGAGGTATTCGGGGTAATACTTATAAATTTATAACGGGTAAAACTTTATTTAATACTCTTTTACTATTTAAAATAGAAGCCTATTAATAGTTATAGGAGATATTCGCTAGTTTAATAATACTCTATTATATAGACCCTAAAAAATAGCTCTTTATCGACCTCGATGTATTTAAGGAATAGGGTTTCGGCGCCTATATATATTATAGAAAGAATACCGTCGCTAATACGGAATACTCTAGATAAAAGTTTATATTATTTATTTTATTCCTCTTTAGGTAGTTTACTCTAATAGAAACTAAATACTAACCTACCGAACTAAAAATAGTTAGTATTATATAGGTTGTGAAAAAAGTCCGATATCTTATTAAAATAATTATTAAAGTAATTATTATTTATATTAATTACTCCGTTACTATTAAAATCGGTCGCTAGACGTTAATAAATACTATATTTACGAAGAAATTAAATCTTAGATTAATTCGAGTGTCTAAATATTTATAAAGATTTAGAATCGAAATAAAGTATAAATTTAATAAAGTTAATATAGTACCTAATACCCTATTATGTTTTACTAGTCGGATGTACCGCCTTAAAATAAATAAATTGATTTTAGATACCCTATCTATAACTTTCCCTATTAACGTTATCGCTATTAACGAAAACTTTAAAGGGCGCGTATAGAATAACTACGAAACGAAAATATAATGGACTAGAATTATAATTACGGTAGAACGGAATACGGTTTTTAATATTAACGCCGTAAAGCTCCTTTATAAACTTATTAACGGGCTACTTTATTTCGACGATATCGAATATAATACTTTACGTCTCTATTTACCGAGCTCTATAGAATATAAAGTATTCTAGAAGGTTTATAACGATATAGGGTACCCTAGCTATACTAGAACCTATAAAAAATTAATAGGTTACGTTTATATCTTTAATATATCTACTAAATTATATAAATATCTTAGATACTATCTATATTATTAGCTATACTAGACTCCTAGGTATTAATTTTATAAATCCTTATAACTTATTTATAGTCCCGTAAGGTTATTTTATACTTTAATAATCGACTTTATCCTAGCTTTACCGAAGGCTATTATAGAGAAGGACTATATAATATCCGTAACTAATAAATTTAGTAAAGCGGTTATATTAATACCTAGTTAAGTAATATAGAGAGGCTTATAATAGGTATATTATTTATTAACTCGTCTTCTTCTTCTAAATTAGAGGTTATTATTAGTAATTATTTCGGATACTATCGCTTCATCGGCTAGTTATAGAAGTAGATTATAACTAAACTTAAAATCGATATATTATATTTAACCGTATATTACCCCTAAACCGACGGGTAATTAGAAAAGTTAAATAAAATCGTCGAAATTACCCTACGTTATTTCTTATTAATAGTAGATACTAATAGGTAGCCTATTATCCTACTATAATTTTCCGCTATACTAAATAATTCGACGAAGTATAGTAGTATATACTTAGTACCGATTTAAATTCTATATAACTTTAAGATTAAAGAGTTATTAGATTTATTAAGTCTCGATAACTTTAAGTTAATAAACCTTAACGATATTAAAATACCGAATATAACGGTATATAATATTACGGAGGAGCCGAATACCGAAGCCTTCTACTATATTAATTTCCTTAGTACCGAAATATTAGAAACCTTCTATAGGAAGGATTTCCTTAAAGTTTTCTTTATAATTTATCGCCTTAAATATATCGACGCCTAAAACGTTATCGTATTCGCGTCGCTATATATAAAAAAATAATATAACGCTTATTATCGACTTATCTTCTTTAAGGTTAGCGATATAATATATCTATACCTATACCGTGGATACTAAATAGTAGGTATTCTATCTCGTAAAATAAGATAGTAATTCGTAGGACTATTTAAAATCTTAGAATAAATCGGTAGACTCGCGTACCGCTTATAACTACCGCCTATTATAATTATTTATAACGTTATATCGGTAGTATACCTAGAGTTTATTATAGTTCCTACTATTAACCCCTATGGAAGGTATCTCGAAGTACTACCGCCTATCGTCGTTAATAATAAAGAGGAATAAGAAATAGAGCGGTTACTACGAAAGCGATAACGTCGATTTAATAAGGTAAAGAATATAACTATATAGTATTTAATATAGTAGAAAAACTATAGGCCTAAAGACGATAAATGGATATTAATTAAATAATTATAATATATAAATACCCTAATGAAGGAATATAAGGGTCTTTATAAATAATTAATAAATATTTACTAGGGACGTATTAACGACTAGCCTTCGTCTATAGTACTTTCTATTTAATAGAAATACTCTTTTATACTTTATACTAGAAGAATATTTCATACGTATTTATTTCGTTCTAGCGGAAATACCCTTATTATAATATACTATCGGGGCGATAGTTTTATTCTATTTAACGGTAACTAATACGACTATACTAGCCTTACTATACTAGGTTAGTTCCTTAGTAGCGAAGGCTACCCACTATATTAATTCGTAAAAGACGAATACCTAGCTAAGTAATTAATTAACTATTACTACTTTATAAAATATGACCTTATTACGTTTTTACGATATTTATAATTAAAGTTATATTATATATCGACTAGAAAACTAACTAGAATAAATTTATTAAATTATTTTATATTCAAGATAAATTATTATTTTAGTTTAATGAAATAATTTAATCTTCGAAATATTAATATAATTCTATAAAGCTAGTACGCGTTACGCTTAAAGACCGCCGCCGTAATAGTAATATTAAAGATTTAATCCCCGATCCGGATAATAATAATAATTTTTTTTTACTAGTATATCTTTATTATTTATAATCGAAAATTAACCGCGCTCTTTAAAATCGTAGTTAGCGTAAAGATCGAAATAAATTTTATTATATTATAAACTCTTTATATTATAAATTATTATATTTATAATTTTAGAATTATTAGAGCTCTCGCTTCTAAATAAATATAATATAATTTATATAATTTACGAGTAGATAATACATTTTTATATGAATATATTTACGAGTTAATATATTTTTTATTTATATATTATTAGGAGCTAGAATTTAGGTATCTAGAATTTACTTTCTAAACCTTTTATACTATATTTATATTATACCCTATTTAGTAAATTAAATTAATTATATTCGATATTTATAATTACTTATTATCTACTATTAATAATATTATAATACTGAAGTATATAATTAATATATTATATTAAAGGATAATACTAAAGTTCTATATTAATAATATAATAGAGAAGTTGATTTATGAATTTTAATTATACTAAATTAATATTTTATTAGATAGAATACTAAAAGTATCGAGCTTAAGAGATAATACTAAATTATACTAAAAAGGGGGGCTAGTATTAATAAAGAGTATTAATCCTAAAAAAGAGTATTAATACTAAACTAGGATATTAAAGTAGAGTAATAAAAATATAATATTAAAGATACAATAATCTATAATGTTAATAATACGCGAATAAAGATTTATTATTAAAATCGTTCTAGGTACTAATAATATTCTTTTAATCCTATTACTAAGATACTTTCTTATTAATATACTACTAGATATTTATCAAGTTTTAATAGTATTCTTTTAAATTTATACTACTAAAATAATACTCCTATAATAATACTCTTAATATAATATTCTTTAGATCTTACTCTTAATATAATATTCTTTAAACCGTAATTCCTAAGATTTTATAATTAAGATAGCGCTACTATTAAGGCGGAACTATACTACTATAAATATAATAAGAATTAATAATATTATTAAAACCGCTATAAAAAAGGTATATTTAAGAACTATATTATTAAGACTTATACTATTAATATATATAATCTATTTTTGAAATTAAACTATTAAAACTATACTACTAGAATAATATACTAAAGTTATATAAATAAACCTCATTACTAAAAACTATACTACTAAAACTTACTCGCTTTATTAAAGAGAGGATAATATCTTTATTAATTATCTATTAATAACCTATTGATAAATAGTATAATTCAATTTACAATTTTATATTATTAATTAAAACTTATTATTAATTATCCTAAAAAGGCTATTAATATTATATTAACTACTTATTTAAACTAAATTTATATAAATTCTACCTAATTTTTTTTAAACTACTATCTACTAATTAATAGAGAATTATAATATATTTATAAAATATAAAAGCGACTCTAAGGTAAATAATAAAAAGTTATTTAAAATAAAAAAGACCTAATTATCTATTATACTATACTAAGGATAGATCTTAGTAGTTAGGATTCGAGTTAAAGACTACGTATATAATACGTAGCTTTTACGTTAATGTTATTAATTAATAATCGTAACCGATAAGTTATTAATCTTATAATTAAGTATATTATTATATAACTAGCTAGTTACTCCTAGCTCCTAAAAATCCTTAAAAATTAATATCTACTAAGTAATAATTAAATTTATATATTTACTCTTATATTATTATATATACCTTGGGTATTATAATTTAATAATTTTAATCTCTTTAGACCTTTTTAGGTAATAATCCGTTAAAAGTATAAAAACAGATTAAATATAACGTAAATATATTAATAATACAAGCTCTTTCGACGAGCTTAGGGAATTTATTATTAATATTAAATTATACGATATAAAGTATCGTTAAGGAATCCTTCGAAAGTATACGACGCTCTTAATTATTAAACGCGAAAACGAGTAATTAAAACACGAAATCTAAAACTACTCCTATAATATTAAAGATAGGTAGTTATTAATTATATTATTTATTATTATACCTAAAGATTTACCCCCGGTAATATCCGAGAGTAGTTCGATCGTCGGTCGTAATTAATATAATAAGTGTATTAGGCTATAGTACCTAGAGTATATATAGTAATATGAAAGTAAATATATAGAGTTAGTAAAGATCTTTATTCGTTACTCGATAGAAGAATTAATCTTTAAGGAACTCTAAGAGCTAGGAGTAACTAGCTACTTATATAGTATAATACTTAATTATAATATTAATAGTTTATCGGCTACGTTATTAATTAATAAGGTTACTATAAAGACTATTTATCGTATAAGCGGCCTTTGGCCCGAGTCCTAACTATTAGAGTCCTAACTATTAAGGTCCAACCTTAATATAGTATAATAATATTTTTGAAAACTTAGTTTATAATTAATATTTTATAGATTTAATACCGACTAGTACTAGCTCGAGGGAAAGTTCGCTCGCTCGTAGATTCTTAACTACTCGCCTAGTTACTCGCCTAGTTACTCTACTAGTTACTCGCCTAGTTACTCTACTAGTTACTTTACTAGTTACTTTACTAGTTACTTTACTAGTTACTTTACTAGTTATATTACGAGTTATATTATTAACCTAGTTAACTTAATAGAATTAGGAATAATTTTAACTACTAAAGTAAATCGCTCTTTTATACTCGAATAATCATAGCCTCTATAATTATAACTCTAATAATTACGGAGAATTATAAATAGAATCTCTATGGACCCCGAATTACTACGGCGCTACGAGCGCGAAAACTATTATATATAATAATAGGTAGAAATACTTCTTGATTAAAGTAATTATCTATAACGGATAAGAGCGAATATATATATAAGACCTTATTACTAAATATTACTAAGTATCTCTTTAGTTAGTAATTATTAAGTAGTTCGATACTTCTAATACTCCTACTCGAACAAAATCCTTTATCAAGAAGTCTCTAAAATAGCCCCGAATTCCCCTTATTTTAGGGTCGTTATAATGGACTATAAAGGTCAAAAGTATAAAATTTTGAGATTTAGTTATAGGTTTAAATTATAAGACTAAATTGAATCGATAATTTAAAACCTCCGTATAAGTCCGTAAAGCCACGTTTTAATAGTTATAAATATAGAATAACTTTTAAAAAAGCGCTAATACACTTTTTTAAAGAGGAGGTAGTTATTATAAATTCAAAATTATATAAAAGATATTTTAAATTAATTTTAGGAAAAGTCTTTAATTAATTTATTAACGATCTACTCTATAATCGGAATATAACGGAACTCGATTTCGCTTAATATAATCTTCTCGCGCTATAAATAATGCTAGATTACGATATATTTAATACGGTTATAATTTTAGAGGTTTTTAGCTAGTGTTATAATACTCTAATTATTATAAAAGATAATTATTACGAGTATAAAATAAGATAGTAGAGCGAAGTAAGTAGTTAATATAATTAGTATTATAACGAGTATTAAAAGCGCGTACTCTTAGAAATCGTTACTAGAATAAGGTTCCCGAGTAATAAATATAAATACCTAAAAAGCCGTTTAAGTTTTTGTTTTTTTTAATAATCTATATTTAACTTATATACTCGGCTTAACATAAAAATAAAGTAATAATTAATTAATTTTTAGATTACTAACTACTAACTATATTATCGAGATTAGATATATAATTAAAGGTAAAGTAGAATTTTTAGGAAATCTATTAGGGTATTTAGGTTAGGATTAGAATCGTTTTACTTTTAACGGGTATTATACGACGAGGAAAATTCTATTAAGAGTACGAAATCAGTTAAGATAAAAAGAAATAAAGATAATAGGGATAAGATTTAAGGTACTAGGGTAGAGAGTAGATATAAATTATTAACGCGTTCTAATATAATAAAGACGTCGTAATAAATAAAAGGGACTAGTAATCGAACGGGAGAGTATAAAGGGGGTATAAAAATATTAGAAGAATTAATAATAATTATAATAAAGACTATAAAAAATATAGAGTATAAGAAGGTATAATAGATAATATACCGCGGGCTATAACTAATATAGATTATATTAAGAATAATAAATAATATACCGCGGGCTACAACTAATATAGATTATACTAGGAATAATCCTTAATTATATATAAAAATCGGTAGAAGAATATATACTTTAACTAACTTAAAAAAAAACGCTAAAATAAAAAGTTTAAAAATTTAGAGTAAAGAGTATACCTACGCTACTAGTATAAAGCTAGTCTAATATTACCCGTAGAAATATATTTATCCTATCGAGGTATATAGCCGAAACGAACCCCCCTCCCCCTATAATAACGACTAGCGCGAAGGCGAAATAGTTAATAATTAAAATAAATAATACTAAGGCTAGGGAATAATTTAGGAAGGTAATTAATTTTTAATTAATTAAAATATTCCGGAACGGAGCCTACCGTCTAGTAGCGGAGTCGATTATTAAAGTAAAATAAATAACGAAAGGAGACTTTATTTTATATTATATAACGATAAAGATAAAGTAAAAGTTAAAGAAAGTAATTAAATAAATAAAAAGCGTTAATCCCTCGGCGAGAATATTAAAATAAACTTATATAATAATAATATATAGCGTAAAGAAGGAGGCCGTCGATATAAATAATTAAATAATAATAATAAAGATATTATAAAAGAATAACTATAGGCTATACTCGGGATTAAATATTATAAATATAAAATAACTAGGGTTCGCCCTTAAATTAAACGAATATAACCGCGAGAAAAAGTATTTAATACTCCTTCTTAAGATCCCGGACCTAAATATAATAAATAAATTAATAGCGGACGGGTTCCTAGAAAGCGAATAACTATTATTATATAAAAAGTAAAAGAGAATAAATAACCCGAGATAGTATTTTAACTACTAGGGGTATAATCATATAACCCTAGTTTATAAAAACTAGCCTAAATATAAGATATATATAAAATTATATTAATTATACGAATATAATACCGAAAGCCCGAAGGAAAAGCGTTACGCGATTTATTTCGGATATTATAAATCCTAGAATAAAGTATACCTAGTTAGGTAAAAAGAGATATACCGAATCTAATAAAGATTAAAAAATAAACCTAGGTAGTTCGCGGTATTACCGAGGATAATAACCTTAAGCTCCTAAATATAACTAATTAATAATAAATTTGTATTAGTACCGGCTAGGGGTATAAGGAAGAGGAAAATAATAACGGATATAATTAATAAAATCTAAAATATTATTATTATACCTAGGAAGGTAGGGAGGTCGAGATAAAATAATAAATTTATAATAATACCTAGGTAAATAGTCCTTTAAATTCTAAATAACTTTTTAAAAATAACACTCGATTAACTAAACGAAAACCGGCTAGAATTAATACTATAAAGTAACTAGGAAATAGACGAGGAATTTATAAATATAATATTGACGCGTAATAAATTATAATACTTAATTTAGAGTTATATAATATAATATTTAAAAAAAATCGAAGTTAATAATAAGGTTACTCTAAAACGAGTAAATTAAAAATATCGATATTATAGTTATTTAAAAGCCTAGTTAGAACCCTACTACCTAGGTATTATATAATAATAGTATTAATTATTTCTACCTAGTATATAAGGGAGGCCTAGAGACTCGTATATACTTCTATATAAATAAAAGAATAGATATAAATAATTAGGAGCTAGTTTATTATAAAGGCGATTTATACTTTATAAAGATTTTATTAAAAAAGCGAAGTAATAAAAAGAATTCTAGGTCGGATAAAATCGGAAAGAAAAAAGTTATTAATCGAGGAATCCTCTATAATATATATAATTTATTATTAATATAATATACCTCGATTAATAGTCCGTTAATATTATTATTACTAGAGGAAGCGTTAGTAGAGGAAGGCGAATATATTTTTTTTAAAAATTTTAACCTCTACTACCCTAGCTAAAATAATACTAGGCGATATATATATTATATTATAATTAATTATCTTTTAGGGATAATAAAGTCGAGGGAAATAAAATTAAAGTTATTAAAAGCGTCCGTTATATAAAAAGCCCGAGGATATAAAAATATAATCGATTTATAGTTTTTTACGAGAGGAGTGTACTAGGTTATAAATAATTTTATAATCCGCGAAGACCTATATTATAACTCCGATTATAGGCTAGTAATAACGGAATTCGAGTAAATATAAAAAAGAGTAATATTATGAATTTATTATACCTAGAAGAAGATTAAGGATAATACTACCCGAGAGAAAATATAATAGAATATAAAGTCTTTTTATTAGGTACTAGAGAAACTAGAGTTTAAAAGTAAAGAAAATATTAATTAATACCTAAATAAAATAATAAAAGGTTTCTAAGAAATTATCGAGTTTATAATTTTATAGGCCCGCTTATATTAAAGAGTTAGATTTTATTAAAACTCCCGTTATATTAATATTATATTAAAGGTAAAGGAATATATAAAAGAGTATAAATAAAATCGAAATACCTAGACGGGGGAGGCCCTAAATATAATAAATAATAAAAGAATATATATAATTCGAAGAACGAAATTTTTATTTTAATAAAAAAGTATATATAAAGTCTTATTAAAGTCGACGGGAGTATAAAAGCTCGTAAAATAAAAAAGGGAGAAAAGTAACCGCCTTAAAGAACTCCTTTAATTCCTAATTATTAAAAACGATAAAGGAAGAAAGATTAAAGACTTCGAAAGTAAAATAAAATTTTTATAAAGAGTACTTTTCCCCCCCCCTACCGATAATAAACCTAGGTAATATTAACGGGATAAAGTACCCGGACCCTATTAAAATAAACTAGGAAATAATAAAAATAAAAATACGTAAAATAATATAATACCCAGCTATTAATAAGGCGTTAAGGATAATTAGAATCCCGAATTAATCTCTAAAAATTATAATAAAAACGGAAATAATAAACGCTATTTTTTATTTATTCTAGGCCTACTTTAAATAAAGATATTACCCGAGGTATTTTAAAAAGATTAATACGGTAATTTTTAAGAAATTAAAAAAATTATTTATTTAGAGTTAAAATTATATAGGTTTATTATACTCCTCGATATATTTAGTAAAGCGCTTAAAATAGTTATCTCTAGAAAGTTAAATAATATAGCGGAGGAGTATGAATTATTATTATTATAGTAAATAGGGGTTAGACGAAAATATTTATAAAAAACCGCGCTAGAGACCCTTATAGATATAATATATACTATATAAAACTATAGTAAGACTAAGAGGGGAAAGGTAGTAAACCTATTATTATTAAATATAATAAAAGCGTTTAATAACGTCTTATATAAAAGGCTATTATATAATTTATAAATAAAAGGCGTACCTAGCCTAATCATTAGTTAAATAATAAGCTTTCTATCGGATAAGGCTATATTTATAATATTTAAAGAAAGAATAAATATAATAAAGGAGGTAATAACGGGTATTTTATAAAAATCGCTTATTTTACCGGTACTCTTTTTATTCTTTAATATATTATTAATCGAGGAGTATATTAAAATAAACTTATTAATATAAATCGGAGGATTTATAAACGACGTCTACCTACTCGCCTATAACGAGAGTATAGAGAAGAATTATACGAATTTAAAACGGGCTCATAATATCTATTTAAAATAAATAATTATTTATAAAGCTTCGTTTACCTCCTAGAAGTACGAGTTAATTTATATATCTCGAACGCCGAAGAAGTTTAATATAGAAATAGTAATAAACTTTAAAAACGTAGTTATCGAATTTAAAATAAATATTAAAGTCTTAGGACTATACGTCGACTTAAAATTAAAATAAGGATTATACCTAGTCTAGATTAAGGCTAGGGCGATTAATTAGAGCCGCGCTATAAAGTATTTAACTAGTTCGATATAAAGCGCTACCTTCGCGAAGTATAAAACGATATATAGTATAGTAATTAGATTAATATTAATATTTACGACTCCGATATAATATTAATTAAAGGGAACGACGGAGGTTATAAAGAGATATATAAAGAAACTAGTAGTTATTTAGAATAATTATTTTAGGATAATTCTAGGAGTATTTAAAATTACCCCGGTTCTAATACTCGAGGCTAAATTAGTAATCGCGTTAATCGATCTTTAATTAAACTGTTTAATAATATAATATTAAGCTAGTCGAGGGACTTATTTAATTATAATTATAAAAAATATACGGATCTAGAATAAACTCTAGCGTAGAGGAGGTAAGTAATAATAAATACCTTTAATATTAATAACGGAAAAAAAGCCTAGGTACTTCGCGCTTTAGAATTTAAAGAATAATATAAAGTAATTATAACTATAAGGAGAAGAAAAGACTAGATAAACTTAATTAAAAATATCGAAGAATATTAGGATATTAAGGTTATCGATTAAAGAGTAAAAAACCAAGTTTATTAATAATAACTAGATAAATAAGAGAGTTATAAAACGACGATCTCTATATAAACTATTAACCCGGCTTAAAAGGGAGATTTATTTAGGGATTAATTTAATTACTATAATTAACTAAAGAAAGCTAAAAGCTCTATAACGGTATAATTAAAATATAGTAAAATCGGATTAAATAAATTCTTATACCGAATAAAGATATTTATAGTTTATAGCGCTAGTTACTAGTATAAATAAAAGAAATAAAGTATAAAGTATATACTATTATTTTACCCGGAACTAGCTAGGGATAAAGCGGAGTTAATAAAATAAATAAATATATACGATTTTAGGAAGATATTAATATAGGCCTAAAATATATATATAGCCGCGCGGTAAATAATAAAAATAAAATAACTCGGTTAATTCTCTTTTATTAAAGAATAACTAGTATAATCTAAATTACCGCTAGAGCCTAGCGATATACCTAGACCTATAAAAAAGAGGAAGAAAAAAAAGAAACCGCCGGCCGGAGGGCCGTAAATAACGACCGCCTAATAAGTTTATAATAAAGCGGCCTATAGGTTTATAAGATAAATTAATAAAGTCTAAAATTAAAGTAAAAAAGAAACGGAGGGAAAGATAAATAATATTTTAAAATAATTATAACTATCGGCTACTAACTAGTAAGAAGAGGAAATAAATTATTAATAAACTAAAGTTTTTAACCGATAAGGTTTCTTTAATAATTAATAAGCGCCGCTAGTAGCCCTATTAAAAGAGTACTCGCGGAACTCCCTTATTAATAAAGTAATTTTACTAGAGTAGGTATATAAATTAATTAATTAATTAATTAAAAGTAAAGTATTTAGTATTATAATCGCTAGCTTAATAAATATTAATATAACTCTATAATAAAATTAAGCGACTTTAGAAAACTAGTTTTATATATAATATATTATAAAAGTAGCGAAAGATACGCTTAATAGTAGCCTAATATAATTAATTAGAGCTAGAAATATAAGGATTTATTAATAATATTATATATAATATATATTAATAAACCGATAATTAATTAATAAATAATAAAATAAGTAGGCTCCGCTTAATACTCTTTATTAACTAATATAAACTTAATTAATAAAATTTATAAAATTTCCTATAACTTTAGCTCTAGTATTATATATATTATAATTTTAAAAAATTTATCTTAAGTAACCTTCCTAAGTAAAGGATAATATAGATAATATCTAACTCGGGCGATTACACTAGACTTGAAGATTAAAAAGAGTATATAATAAGACCTAGATTAATTATATTATATTTATTACCTAAGTATTACCTTCATTAAATAATAAGTAATTAATATATCGTTAATATATAATATAATTATATTTTATATTTTATAATTAAGAAATATATTAAAGTTAATATTTAAGGGTATAAAATCTAACTTAAATAGGAAATTCGTAAATATAATATATTATATTCGAGGGAATTATTTAAGCCTATATAAAATATATTTTGAGAAATATATAATCTAATTCATCGTCGAAACTAGTAGAGTATTCGATATAAATTGAATTACTAATCAAATTGTTCAAAAAAGCGGTTCGTATATTTATTTATTTAAACTCTAGGTCGTAGGTAGCGATAATAATAAATAAAACTTTTTATTTTACAAACTTAACTACCGAGGTAAATATCTTCTCGGAATCGATTTTATATTTTTATTTAAAACTACGAACTACCTAGCGGGCCGTATAGTGAGTAGTTTCGTTAATAATATTATATTTAAATTTATAGATCTATTTACCCGAACGTATTTTATAGTTTCGAGGTAGATTTAATAATATTTATATATTATTTATTGAAAGTAATTCGATTTCGGCTTATATGTAAAATTACTACTTTATTTTATTAAAGATATTAATAACAAATTTTTATATATTTCAGGCTCGTAAAGATTAATAAATAATAACTTTCGTAATTAAAATTAAATAAGATAATAGATATAAATTATATTCACGAAGTTTTGGATATTTATTCAAAGTTATCGATATTATAGGCGTATTAGTACCGGAGCCGGAAAAACGTTAAGCCGGTTTATATTAGATTTAAAATCTATATTTTCTAGTATATTAACGCGAGTGTATTTAGATTTAAATTCGCTAGCGAGATTTATTTATAATTCTTATACTAGTTATAAAACTAGTATAAACTATAAATTTAGTATATATAATTTTACCCTAAACCTTAATAATATAATATATAATATGAATCGTTATAGTAGTAGTAAAGACTAAATAATATTATTTATTAATTTAATACGGCTAGGGTAGGTAGTTTTAACTAGTTATAAATTACTCTTCTTATAATTAATATTATAATTATTAATATTATATTCCAAATTAACTTATAATTTATATAGTTTTATAGCGCTTTTATATCTCGCTATAATATTACTCCCTTAACGGAGTACTATTATTAAGACTTTATTAATTAATAATATACCGTCGTTTATAATACGTTTATTATTACTAGTAGTATACTCTTCGATTTCTCGAACCTAGGTAAAACGAAGTATTTTACCCCTAATTTATATATTAATATAGAATAAAAGTATTTAATTTTATAGCCGATTAATATGCCTTTTTAATTATAATTAATAAACTTTTATTAATTCTTATAATACTCCTAGTATAGGTTTATTTGATTAATATTGTATAAATATAATAAATTAAAATATATTCTAATAGAGCCTTTATAAGCCGTATTATTAATTATAATAATAAAGGATTAATTTCGTAGCTAGTTCGCCGTAGAAATAAACTTTAAAATAAGTTTATTATCGAGTCGGTTATTAATAAATAAGGAATATATTTTCTCAAATAAGAGTCAATTAATATATTTTAATATACCGCCTATTTAGAGGTTACTAGGATAGAGTAACTCTAAATAATATTATATTTAAAATAATAATTAATAAACTCGCCGTTAATATATATATAAACTTTATCGGTATAAAAGTAATAAATCTTGTAATATTTATATTCCCGAAGGATTTTAAGTTTCTACGCGATTTTCGATATAAAACTATATTTTGAATTATTTATATATAATAGTAAGGATATTTATAATAATTTTTATAATAATCACGAACGGAGACTAGTTATTAAAGTATATAATTATATTAAGAAGCTAGAAATTAGAAATTAGATACTAGGAAGTTTAATAACTCCTCGTCGAATATATATAAATATATTGACGACGGTATAATACGGTGTTAACCGGGAGGTAACTCTATATTAAACTCTTTAGAAATTAAAATAAACGTCTTTTTAGTATTTCTAGAGTCTTTATCCGGGATTTAATTATAATAGGATAGATTATACCCCTCCTACTATTAAATAGGTCCTAGTAAAGAAGTTTATTTATCCTCTTTCTCTATTTAAAAGTAGGAAGCTATATTCCGTTATATAATTATCTCTTCTTTTATAAAATATTAGTATAGCTCTATTTATAAAACCGGTAAACTCTATTAATAATTAGCTAGCCTAGTTCTTATCGGTAAATTTTAAAAACTCCTATTAAAACCCTAGTTACCGACCGCGCGGATAGGGCTAGTAGTATCCTACTAGTAACTTTTATTAAAAAAAGTTATTAATAAGATATTATTAATAGTTTTAATTTACGGATAAGACTACTAACGTCCTATTAATAGATTTAGTAAATTAGGGGTCTAGGTAAATAACTTTTAATAAATTTAATAAATCGGGGGTCTAGGTAATATCCTATTAATAACTCTAAGTTAATTTTAGTAGGATTAGTAACTTTAATAATTTATATATATTATTAATATATTAATAATAGCTAGCCCTATTATAGGGCTGAAATAAATAAAGTTCTATAATCGTCGCTATTAACGGTAACGACCCCTAGCGATAACTACTAACGCCAGCGACCTACCGGGCCCGGAATAATAAGTTTTAGCGAAAGTTCTCGCGGGGGCGTCACCTAGGCATATCCGGGGAGTATGCGCACATGAATTCCATGGCATGTCGCATGCCATGGCGCATGCCTTGGCGCATGCCATGATTGCGTATGCCATGGGGGGCTTTCGTCTGATGTTTTAGGGGCTGCTGCGGGGGGCGCACATCGCATGCTATTCAGGATACCTTTGCGCATGCCATTCGCATGCCATTCAATGGCATGCGCAAGCTGCGCACGCCATTGCGCATGCCATGGGGCATACTATGGCCTATACTATGGCCTATACTATGGCGCATGCCAATGCGCATGCAAATACGCATGCTATAGGGCATGTAATGGGCCTATTCGTCTGATATTTGAGTTACTGACGATTTATCGAGTTACTGAAGCTACTAATAGTAAATACTATTTATTAATAGGACCCTGCCCGGACCCCTAATTTATTAATCCTACTGAACCTCGGGTCGGTATTTAATATAGAGTTTTAGTGTAAACCCGTAGACGGCTTTCTAATAAGACTAATAATATTTAAAGTATACTAATATTTACTTTTAAGATTTGCCGATACTTAGAATAATTATTAGAAATTTATACCGTATTTTAATTAAGGTTATTAAAATATAGGAGTATAGAACTATTTAGTAATTATTTAATAAATAGATATTTAGTAATATTTATATCGGTAAAGCGGTGAGCCCGTATTCTATCGAAAAAGACGGAAAAGGCGCTTAGATCTATTTAGTTTATGTGCTAGCCCTAGAGATTAATTTAATACCGGAGTTACTAAATACGTATTTAGTACCTCGACTTATTTTGAATAATTTTGAATAAATTAGAATAAGCTAGTCTAAGTAGTACCGGTTTATAATTAGATATATATAGTTATAAGTGAATTATATAGTCTATAATACCGCGCTAGCTTAGGGGGTATTACGCGCGTATATAATTTTCGTGAACTAACGTTATTTAAAATCTAAATTAGTATAGTTATAATACTCTATATAGCCTTAGCGAGCTACCTGGCGCTAGTAGAAAATTACGGATTTAAAATCTTAAATCCGAAGTTACTATTTTTAGGGTTTTTTTTTAAATTTTTTTTTAATTTTTTTTTTTGGAATAATATTCTCTTTTTGTTATTTTTCCGCCTAAAGTAGCAAAAAGCGTATTTAGTACCTCGACTTTCTCGTGCGGTCTCCCGCTTTACCGATGTGGTATCAGGGTTTTATACGTATATTCGCTCTTATCCTCTATAGATAATTAATTAAGAAGTATTTCTATTTATTATAATTCAATAAGTTATAAGCCCGGGCTCTATATATATATCTATTATATACTCCCTATTCCATTATAAATAATAATAGTAATATAGTATAGTTATATTGTAACTACGCTTTTATAGCGCGTACTAAATTACGCCTATATAGGAATTTTCTTTTAGACGGTAAAATTAAGGTTTAGTACCTAGAATATCGTTTTACCGGCCCCGTCCTACTAGGAAATAACTATTATATATATACTAGGAATTAACTAGAACGCGTTAAAATAAAGTTAATAGTTTATAAAGATCTCGTATACCGCTAGAAATTAGTTAATAAGCGAAGTACGTTATTAGAAAATAGTTAATTACTATACTAGGGAGTAGCTATATCGGTAAATCTTAAAAGTAAATATTAATATACTTTAAGCGCTATCAGCCTTATTAGAAAGCCGTCTACGGGTTTATACTAAAACTCTATATTAAACACCGACCCGAGGTTTAGTAGGATTAGTAAGTTAGGGGTCCGGGTAGGGTACTATTAATAAATAGTATTTACTATTAATAGGTTTAGTAACTCGATAAATAATTAATAATTTAAATATTAGACGAATAGGCCCATTATATACCCTATAGTATACGTATTTATATACGTATTAGTATACGTTATAGTATACGTTATAGTATGGGCCATAGTATACCCTATAGTATATATAATAGCGTGCGCAGTTTACGTATACTATTAAATAGTATACGAATAGTATACGAATAGTATACGTAAAGGTATTTTAAATAGTATATAATATACACCCCCCGTAATAGCCTCTAAAACATTAGACGAAAGCCCCCTATAGTATACGTAATTATAGTATACGCTAAGGTATACGCCATAGTATACGAAATAGTATAGTATTTATATATATATATTTTCTAGATATACTCGGGTAACGCCCCCGCGAGAATTTTCGTTAAAACTTATTATTCCGGGCCCGGTAGGTCGCTAGCGTTAATAATCGTCGCTAGGGGTCGCTATCGTTAATAGCGACGATTATAAAACTTAATTTATTTCAGCCCTATAATAGGGCTGGCTATTATTAATATATTAATAATATATATAAATTACTAAAGTTATTAATCCTATTAAAATTTATTAGAATATAGGAGTACAAGACTACTTAGTAATTACTAACTAAGTAGATACTTGGTAATATTTAATATTAGGGTCTTATATATATATTCGCTTTTATCCTCTAATAGATAATTAATTAAGAAGTATTTCTACTTATTATAATTTAATAAGTTATAAGCCCGGGCTCTATATATATATCCGCTATATATTTACTATATTATTATAGTATTAATAGTAGTAATACGGCGTTATTACGTTATCGTAACTATATTTAAAACGTATTAGATTACGCCCGTAAGAAATTTTTAAATAAAGAGTTTAGTACCTAGAATATAGTTCCGCCGGCCCCGCCTCTACTAAAAAATAATTAATTGTATTATATAATATATACTAAAGAGTAGCTAAATCGTTTATAAAGAGTTTATATACCGTTAGAAAATAATTAATAAGCGAATCGTTCCTAAAGAGTAGTTAAAGAGTAGCTAAATCGTTTATAAAGAGTTTATATACTGTTAGAAAATAATTAATTATTATACTAGGGAGTAGCTAATCGCCGTAATCGGCTAATATTAATATACTTTATATATACTTTACTAAATACCTTAGGGGTAGTTATATATAATAGTTATTTATTATTATTAATACTTTTATATAATTTATTATAATCGTTACTAGCGTATTATAGCTTTAAGTTTATAAAGTCTTTTTAAAGCCTAGAATAATCGTAATTAATTACCGTTATAACTCGCTTACCGCCTTAAAAAAATAAACGTTAATAACGTTAGTAGCGTTAATAGCTAAGAATAAATTTATAACTCCGTAGTCGGGGAAAAATATTATAAACTATAGTTATAAGTCGTAGTTATAATTGTAACTCCTATTATTAAAGTAATTATTAAAGTTATTTATCTTTATTTCTTTATATAGAGTAACGGCGAGTTAAACCCTAAATATACTATCCTCTAAACTTCTAGCCTCGTTATTTAAAACGATTATGATAATAGCGATTATTAAAACGGAAATAATAACCGTCTAGACCTAAACTACCTCGTTTTATAACTAAATATTAGTATATTTTTTAGAGATTTTTAACCTATATATTCTAACGGACCTAGCGTACGGTTAAGAAGATTTATATAAAAATATATAACGATAAAAGGTACGACGATAAAACGTATAAATACCGTTATCGATTTGATTCGCTAGTTATTTTTAGTTATTTTATAAACGAGTTAATATTAGAACTACCTAGCGATATTAAACTATTTAGCCTAACTCCTCGAATATCGTTATTATATTATAGTACCTAAAAGTTATTTAAGTATTCGATAAAGTCGAAAAATTTAACTTTATAGAAGGTTTCGTCCGATAGAAATAAGAGATACGTAATAATTTTAACGCTATAAATTTATAAGAATACCTCGAAGATCCTTTTATTAAGGCTCTAGAACTGGATACTAGTAAGTTTAATTATATAATCGAAGCTGCGCATTAATAGTTCAGCGATAATAAAATAATTTATAATATCCTTTATCGTACCGTTAATCCGGTAATATACGTAAAGATTAAGATTAAAAAGATGGCTCTATAAGCCTAGATGATAATTATAAATAAATTTAAACCCCGTAACTCCGGTTACCTATATATTACTCTAAATAAACTCGATTAATTTACTACTTTTTATTATAATAACCCTAACGACTACGCTAGTAAATTTCAGGCCGTTTATAACGAGCTTTACGGGTTTAATTACCTTAAACTTAATAATAATATTATAATTTAGTAGCTCTATCGTAATCTTAATTTTAAGTATTAACGATACTACGAATCCTTCGCCGAAAACTATAATTTATTTAATACCAATAGTATAGTTAAGATATCCTTTAGCGTAGTAATCTTTTCTTTTTATAATACCCTATACCTTTAGGTTAGTACCGTTAATATTAATTAACTCGCTCTCGTTATTCGTAATATTTAATAACGAGTTTAAGGGCTTAACTAGGAAGGAATTATTCAACTTTATTTATACTATATTAACTTCGTAAAATAAGTTAGGTACTATACTACCTATAATAAACTATAATATAATAATCTCGGTTATAATAATTAGCGTAACCGTAGCCGCCGCGGTCGAGGTAGCCGCGGCGGTAGAGGCGGTAAAGGTAATAATAATATTATTAAAGATAATAATAATAATAAGAATAAGGATAAATCGCCCTATAAACGGGCTAAAGCCGATACCGAAGGAAATATAAAATCCTACTACGCCTTAACCGGTATTAACTCTAAAGTCTCTTAACTCTAGATATTCGATACCGGTTATACCGTCTATATTATCTATAATCGCTTTATATTTATAGAATATATTAAGCTTAAAAGCGCCGATATAATTAACGATTTTAAAGGTAGGTTAACGCTATATAATAACGAAATTATTAGGCTATTATACTTAGGCGATAACGGTATCTAGTATCTATAAATTAATAACGTTATATACGTTCCTAATAGTAGTTTTAATTTTATTTCGTATATTGAACTCTAGCGAGCTAGTTATATACTAAGCTTTATTTTAAAGGGGATCTTAATAAGATTTAAAGATATTATTATAATTCTTTAGGAGTATAATCTCTATATCCTATATATATATAAATAAAGTTAACTCGCTTTATTTATTATAAACGCTAAGGCCTTAACCTTATAATACGAGAGACTCGGCTATTTAGGTAAAGATAATATTATATATCTATCCTAAATAACCGATAAAATCGACCTATCTAAAGTTAAAGAGGATAATAATTACGAAATATATAATATTATTAAAATATATACGTATTTATATAAATATCGTTTACGGTAAAGACGATTTAAATATAATATTATCTATAGCGATATTATTAATCTAAGAGCCTATAATTTCGGTTTTATAGTTACGTTCATTAATAATAAATATAAATATAAATATTACTACTTTATCTTTTATAAAATAAATATCTTCGGTGTATTCCGTAGCTATAAAAACGCTAAGGAATATAAAAACTATAGGATCCATTACCTCTATATAAATAAGAATTTTATATATACCGATAGGGTATTCGCCGATTACTATTTCGAATATAGTATTATCTAGAGTTATTCTATCCCTAGTAACCCCTAAATAAATAATATATTAAAGCGCGTCGGCTAAATCTTACTCGAGAGGGTATATAGTTTACTAGTTAATAACGGGCTCGATAATAAACTTATCCTAAAATTTATTACTATAGCGAACTAGCTCCGAAACTACTCTTTTATATCTACGATAGACATTATACTTTATTAAGCCTCTATTAATATACGCCCTAACTTATTATATCTATATAATATCGGTTAAATAAATATTTATTAAGAACGCTATATTATAAAGGAAAACTAGTATAAATTCACCGATTATAATAAAAAGGGTATACTTATCGGTTATAAAGGTAACTATTTCTACCGTATATTAATATTTACGGGTAAAGTCCTTCGCTTTACCTAGGTATAATAGATTAAAGAATATACTAGTAGTAGTAAACGGAGCGTAGTTATATTATTAATTAATAAGATCTCGTTAATAATCCCCCGTTAGGGGGGCGATATTATAATAAAACGAAAAAACTCTTTAAACCTATACGAGTAATAAATTAACTCGGAATCTAATATCGATAATTATAACGTTAGTTATAATAGAAGTAAAGCTACCTAACCTAAATCGGTTAACGATATTATTCGGTCTTTACCGCTATTATAGCGATTAATTAGGTATACGGTATTATTAAGACCTAGGTTAAAATTACCTATACTAAGCCTATAACTGGCGCAGCGGTTATAATAGTTATATATAAACCTTAGCGACCTTAAGTCGGAATTAACTCGCGTAAATATACTAGAAAATATAGATTCCGAATTTAATATAAAACCGGCCTAATATTCTTCTAGCTCCGGCGCTAATACGCCTATAATATTAGTAACTCTAGATAGGTATTTAGAGCTTCGTAAACCTACCTTATCTCTTAACCTACTAGTTTTATTTATAAGAGTTATACCTACCGAGCCCTACGAGTCTAAAATATATAAGGAAGCTATAATTAATGCTCTTAATAAAATATACTAGTAGCTCGGTATAAATACCGAAATCGACTCTCTTTTAATAAATAGTATCTAGATATTATTGAATCTACCCCGAAACCGAAAGATACTTCGGGGTAAATAGGTTTATAAATTTAAATATAGGGCCGCTAGCGAAATTACTCGTTATAAGGCTCGCTAGGTAGTACGTAGGTTTAAATAATAATATAAAATCGATTTTAATAAGATATTTACCTTAATAATTAAACCTATAAACTATAAAGTATTATTCGTTATTATAACTATTTACGACCTAGAGCTTAAATAAATAAATATATAAACTATTTTCCTATACGACCTAATTAATAATAAAATCTATATCGAATAACCTACTAGTTTCGACGATAGTTTAGGTCGTATATACTTCCTAAAATATAGTTTATATAAATTTAAGTAATCCCCTTGAGTATAGTATACTATTTTTACGACTTTCCTAACTAAGCTAGGCTTTATACCCTTAAACGCTAACTTTAATATATTCCTTAACTATAAAATATAACTAATAATTATATTATATATTGATAATATACTAATTATTAGCGCCGGTAAAGATATTATTATTTAACTGAAATAACGCCTAAGTAATAAATATAGAATAATTAACCTTAACCCTATTACGTATTATTTTAATTTTAAAATATCGCGCGATCGTTTTAATCGCACGTTATCCTTTAGCTAGGAAATATACCTAGAGCGGGTATTTAAAGATTATAAGATATATAATATTAGAGTTAAAGCTATAAGAGTCCCTATAGACTTTATAATTAAATTTATACCGGCCGATAAAGGATATTAAATTAAACCTACCTCTTTTACTATCTACTAGTCGGCCGTTAATTTACTAATATATACTATAATAGGTATACGGCCTAATATCGCTTACGCGGTATTAATAATAAGTCGTTATATTTCTAACCCCGATAAATCTTATTAAGTGGTTATAAAACGTATTTTCCGTTATTTACGCGGTATATTATATTTAAAGCTAGTCTTCTAGGGTTAACTCGCCCTATTAAAGGGCTATATTAATATTAATTAAACGGGTAACTATGATATAAGGCGTTCTACCTCTAACTATATATTTAATCTCGGTAGTACGGTTATTAGTTAGTAGTTTAAGCGTTAATTAATTATTACGTTATTATCCTATAAAGCCGAATATATAGGCTAGACCTAGGCTACTAAGGAAATTATCTAGCTTAAGAGGTTATTTAAATAATTAATACTTATTACGCGTATACCTTATTCCGGTAGAGATTTAAACTAGTTATATTAGTAGTACTCGTTACTATATTATTTATACTAACCGCCTACTCCGCTCTACTAACCTATTTTATACTTATAATAATTATCTTTTATAATAATTAAGGTATTATAGCCCTAGTTAAAAACCCCTAGAATTATAACCGCACTAAGTATATTACGATCTAGTACTATTTCTAGCGCGAAAAAATCGTAGTAGGCGAAATCGAGTTTCGCTATATTCTAATAGCGGAGTAAATTATTAACGGCCTAACTAAAACTCTCCCTAAGATTAAGTTTAATACTTTTTATATAACTTTAGGCCTATAATAATTACCCTCTATAAATACCTACTAACGCTTTTATAGGAGTTTATTTACGCTTTTATAGGAGCTATTCTATACCTATAAGCGTAGAACGCGGCTCTACGGGCCTATCCGGAGGTTTTACGGGCTATATTTTAATAACCTAACTAGTAATAAACGTTAATCTTTAAATCAATATTAACTAATAACTATTATATCGAATATTATTAAACTTTTAGGGCCTTATTTAAGGCCCTTATAGAGTATACTCTCTAAGTTTTAGCTAAATCGTGTCCGTATATATAACGGTATATCTTAATCCGCTTTAGGTATATTTAGGTTATACGCGGCGACGATAATATCGCCTTATAATTTATCGTTCTTATTTAGCCCTCCTATAACCCTTATTAATAAATATATACGTCGCTAGAATATCCCCTAAATATCCGGTATAATTATATATCGTTATACCCGTAGTATTTAATATGGTCCCCGTAGTATCCTAGGCGGTCTTTATACCCTTAGTAGTCGATTCCCCGTAGAACCCTATAATATCCGACTATTTCTAATAATCTTCTCGTAGTATTTATATCGCTTATTAATACTCCGACCTAGTTACTACCTAAATCTAGCGTATATAAGTTAACTATTAAATAAAATTTTAAAATACCGTATTTTATTAAAAAACGGAATTTTTACTCCCTTAGCCTCTACCGACGTATCTTAACTTTATAACTTGGCCTTTACCGATATAATTTAGCCCTATAGCTTAGCCCCCATTAATTATAACTTAGGCTTATAACTTAGCCCCTATAAACTATGATTTTAACCTCTATAATCTATTATAACGACCTTAAAATAGGGGGAATACAGGGCTATTTTAGAGACTTCTTAATAAAGGATTTCGTTCGAGTAGGAGTATTAGAATATAGGAGTACAGGACTACTTAGTAACTACTAATTAAGTAGATGCTTAGTAATATTTAGTATTAGGGTCTTATACGTATATTCGCTCTTATCCTCTAATAAATAATTAATCAAGAAGTATTTCTACCTACTATAGTTCAATAAAATTAATTTAGAGTTATTAATAGGATATTACCTAGACCCCCGATTTATTAAATTTATTAAAAGTTATCTACCCGGACCCCTAATTTATTAAATCTACTAATAGGACGTTAGTAGCTTTATCCGTAAATTAGGGCTATTAATAGCGTCCTATCAATAATTTTTCTTAGTAAAAGCTACTAGTAGGACGCTACTAGCCCTATCCGCGCGGTCGGTAACTAGGGTTTTAGTAGGAGTTTTTAAGATTTACCGATATAATCGCCGTAATCGGCTAATATTAGCGTACTTTATATATACTCAAATAAATACCTTAGGGGTAACTATATATAATAGCTATTTATTATCGTTAATACCTCTATACAACTTATTATAATCGTTATTAGCGTACTATAATTTTAAGTTTATAAGATCTTTTTAAAGCCTAGAATAATCGTAACTAATTACCGCTATAGCTCGTTTACCGCCTTAAAAAATCAATATTAATAGCGTTAATAACTAAGAATAGACTTATAACTCCGTAGTTAGAGGGAAAAATACTATAAACTATAATTATAGGTCGTAGCTACGACTATAACTCTTAATATTAAAATAATTACTAAAGTTATTTATCTTTATTCTCTTATATAAAATAATAGCGAGTTAAACCCTAAATATATTATCCTCTAAACTTTTAACCTCGTCGTTTAGAATAATTACGATAGTAATAACTACTAAAACGAAAATAAAATCTAAAGTAACTTAAGGCTAAACCTCTTTATTTAATTATTAAATAATAGTATACTCTTTAAAGACTCTAGCTCCGTACCTTTTAATAGATTAAATAAATAATCGACTACCTCCGTAATAAGATATATATACGTATAACGATAAAAGAAACGTTAATATAATATATATATACCGTTATCGATCCGATTCCCTAGCTAGCTTTAGTTACTCTAAATTAATATTAAAACCGCTTAATAATATTAAGTTATTCGGCCTTATACCTAGGTTATTACTAGTATATTAGTATTCGTAAAGGCTATTTAAGTATCTATTAAAGTCGAAATCTTAAATTTAATAAAAGGCTTCGTTAAATAGAAGTAGGATATATATAATAACTTTAATATAATAGACTTATAGGAATACTTTAAAGATTTATTTATTATAGCCCTAGAACTAGACGTAGGTAAACTTAACTACGATATCGATACTATATATTAATAGTTCACCGATAATAAGATAATTTATAATATCCTCCGTTATACCGTCGCCCCTATAACCTACGCTAAAATTAAGAACGATAAGGTCGTTATTATAGCCTAGATAATTATTATAAACGAATTTAAACCTTATAACTCCGGCTACCTATATAAAGTACTAACTAAATTTAATTAATTTACTACTAGTTAATATAAAAGTTTTAGTAATTATACTAGTAAGTTTTAAAAGGCTTATAACGAGCTCTATAACTTTAACTACCTTAAGTTTAATAATAATTTAATAATTTAATAATTCTATCGTAATCTTAGTTTTAATTATTAGCGCTACTTTAAAATATTCGTTAAAGACTACGATTTATTTAATACCGATAATATTATTAAAAGTACTCTAAATATAGCGATCTCTCGCTTTTATAATATATTATATTTATAGGCTAGTAGTACTAGTTATAGTTAATTAATATTTATTATATATACTTTAATACTATAATATATTTAAGGACCTAATTAAAAAGGAATTATTCGATTATACCTTTATTACGCTAACTTTATTAGGCGGGTACGGTATTATATTATCTATAATAAGCCCTAGTATAATAATCTTAATTATAATAACTAGCGCGACCGTAGCCGGCGCGGTCGAGGTAGCCGCGGTAAAGGCGGCGGTAGGGGTAATAATAACGTTAAAGATAATAACGATAATAATAAAAGCCAAAATAATAAGAGTAAAGATAATAAATCCGATAAGTTAAATAAGCGCTAGAGGTCTAATACTGAATATAATTTTAATTTAGGAAATATAGAACGTTATTACGCCCTTATAAGTATTATAACTAATATTTCTAAACTCTAGGTCTTAGATACCGGTACTACCGTTTATATTAATTACGATCGCTCTACTTTTATAGAGTATAATAAACTTTAGGGCGCCGATAATATTAATAACTTTAAAGACGGCCTAATATTATATAATAACGACGTTATGCGGCTATTATACTTAGGCGATAAAGGTGTATAGTACCTCGAGGTTAATAACGTTATATATATTCTTAATAGCGGTTTTAATTTTATTTCTTATACTAAGCTTTAATAAGCTAGTTACCCTCTAAACTTTATTTCTAAAAGAATCTTTATCGGATCTAAAGAAATTACCGTAGTCCTATAAAACTATAACCTCTACGTTCTATATATGAATTAATAGTAATTAGTATATTAACGTTAAAGTCTTAACCTAATAATACGAGAGACTCGGTTATTTAGGTAAAAATAACGTAGTACGGTTATTTAAATTAACTAACGGTATCGACCTATTAAAGATTAAGGGCGATAACGGTTATAAAACTTATAACGTTATAAAGATATATATTTATTCGTATAAACGCAGCCTACGAAAGGGCCGTTTCGAATATAACGTTATTTATAATAATATTATTAATTTTAGGGCCTATAACTTCGGCTTTATAATTACCTATATTAATAATAATTTAAATATAGTTACTACTATTTTATACCTAATAAAATAAACGTATTTAGCACCTTTCGCAATTATAAATCCGCTAAAGAATATAACGACTATTATATTTATTACCTCTATACCGATAAGGATCTTATATATATTAATAGGGCGTTCGCCGATTATTAATATAAATATAATATTGTCTAAAGCTACTTTATCCCTAGGAACCCCCGAATAAATACGGTAGTATATTAAAATATATTAATTAAACTTTACTCTAGAAGGTATATACCCTACTAGATAATAACGGCCTTAATAAAATATTAATTCTAGAGTTTTTCTCGACTATAAACTAGCTCCGAAATTAGTTTTTTTATTACTATAATAAATATTACGCCCTATAAAGGCTCTACTAGAATACGTCCTAATTTATTATATTTATATAATATTAACTAAATCGGGCTATATTAGGACCGCTATATTATAAGTAAAAACTAGTAGAAATTTATCTAACGTAGTATTAAGGGCGCCTTTATTAGGTATAAGGGTAATTATTTTTATCGAATATTAATATTTACGGGTAAAATACTCCGCTTTACCTAGGTTTAATAAATCGAGGAGCGTTATACTAGAAATAAACGTATTATAATATAAATACTATTAGTTAATAAGATCTCTAGAATAATTCCCCGTTAAAGGGGCGATATTATAGTAAAACGTAAAAATACCTTAAACCTATATAAACCTCCTATTAATATAGAATTAAATATCGACGACTACGGATATAATAATGATAACTCTAAATTTATTATAGCCCCCCTATAACGACCTATTAAATATATTATCTCGCTACAGTTATTAAAATTAAGAGTTAATATACCTAACCTTAACCTATAGGCGCTATAGCCGTTATTAACTATAAACGACGTATTATCGCGAGTAATAATACTAGAATCCTCGAGCTCTAATTTGTTAGACGATATAAATCCGGCTTAATATTCCCCCGCCTCCGCCTCGCCCGTAATATTAATAAAGGTATTTAATAAATATTTAGAGCTACGCGAACCTACCCTCTCCCCCGACCTAATAATACTACTAGTTAAGGCGTTATTATATAAACTATATAAACCTAAAATATATAAAGAAGTTATAATTAATACCCTAAATAAAATATACTAATAATTTAATATAAAGGCCGAAATTAATTTATTTTTAATTAATAATATCTAGATACTAGCTAACCTACCCTATAATCGAAAAGTCCTTCGCGGTAAATAGGTCTATAAATTTAAATATAATATTATTAGCGAGATAACTCGCTATAAAGCCCGTTAGGTTATACGTAGCTTTAAATAATATTAAGGAATTAATTTTAACGAGATATTTACCTCTATAATTAAGCCTATAAACTATAAAGTATTATTCGTTATTATTACGGCGTTCGACCTAGAGCTCGAATAAATAAACGTATAAACTACGTTTCTCTATAGCGAGATCGATAACGATAAAATCTATATCGAATAACCTACCGGTTTTAATAATAGTTTAGGTTATATATACCTACTAAAATATACTTTATATAGGCTTAAATAATCCCCTTAAGTATAATATACTATCTTTACTACTTTTCTCGCTAAGCCAGGTTTTATACCCTTAAATACGGACTTTAATATATTCTTTAATTATAATACCTAGTTATTTATTACTTTATACGTCGATAGTATATTAATTACTAGTATTAAGAAGGTTATTATTACTTAGCTTAAATAGTAACTAAACGATAAATATAAAATAATTAATCTCGGGCCTATTACTTATTATTTAGGCCTTAAAATCGCGCGCGATCGTTTTAATTATATATTATCCTTTAGTTAAAAGGTTTATCTAGAAAGGGTATTTAAGGATTATAATATATAGAATATTAAAATTAAGATTATAAGAGTTTTAATAAACCTAATAATTAGGTTTATTTTTACGGATAAAGACTACTAGGCTAAACCTACCTCTTTAAATATATATTAATTAACTATCGGATTATTTATATATATAATAATAAGTATACGACCTAATATCGCCTTCGCGGTATTAATAATAAGCCGTTATATTTCTAACCCCGATAAGATTTATTAGGTCGTAATTAAACGTGTATTCCGTTACCTACGCGGTATACTATACCTAAAGTTTATATTCTAGAGTTAACTCGCCCTATTAGAGGGCTATATTAATATTAATTAGGTTAATAACTATAATACGCGACACTTTACCTCTAGTTATATATTTAATCTCGGTAGTATAATTATTAACTAGTAATTTAAGCGTTAATTAATTATTATATTATTATCTTATAAAGCCGAATATCCTAGCTAAATATAAACTACTAAAGAAATTATTTAACTTAAATAGTTATTAAAATAATTAATACCTATTACCCCTATACTCTATACTAGGGGGAAATCTAAAGACTATATATTAATACTACTCGTTAATATACTATATATATTTATTACCTTTTCAGCGATACCTATATATTTCGCGCTTATTATAGTTATCTTTTATAATAATTATGGTATTATAGCCCTAGTTAAAAGCCCCTAAAATTACGGTTATATTAAATATATCAACCTATAGTACTACTTCTAACGCGAAAAGATTATATTAAACGAAATTAAGTTCCGTTATATCTCTATAATAGATTAAATCGTTAATAAGTTTACCAAAGTCTTTTCTAAAATTAAATTCGATATCTTTCGGGTTATTTTAGGCCTTTAATAATTTATATAAAAACTTATTAATACTTTTATAGGAGGTTTATTAAATCTTTATATACTAAAAATACGGCTCTACGGGCGTACCCGAAGCGTCGTATTTAAAGTTTAGCGTATATTTAGCGCCTTCCCCGTAAGTTAAAAATTAATATATGATTTAATACTACCTTAACTAATAACTACTTTATAGATTATTATTAAATCTTTAAGGCCTTATTTAAGGCCTTTATAAAATATACTCTTTAAATTTTAGCTAAATCGCGTCTAGATATATAGCGGTATATCTTAACTCGCTTTAGGTATTTTTAGGCTATACGCGGCGACGATAAAGTCGCCCCGTAATTTATCGTTCTTATTTAGCCCTCCTATAATCTTTATTAATAAATATATATATCGCTAGAATATCCCCTAAGTGTCCGTTATAGTTATATATCGTTATATCCGTAGTATTTAATACGGTTCCCGTAGTATCCTAGGCGGTTCTTATACCTTTAATAGTCGCTTCCCCGTAGAACCCTATAGTATCCGACTATTTCTAATAATTTTCTCGTAGTATTTATATCGCTTATTAATATTCCGACCTAGTTACTACCTAAATTTGGCGTGTATAGGTTAACTATTAAATAAATTTTTTAACATATCGTATTTTATTAAAAAACGGAATTTTGCTCCTTTAACCTCTACGGGCGTGGTTTAGCCCTATAACTTAATCTCTACCGACGTAGCTTAACTTTATAACTTAGCCCCTACCGATATAATTTAGCCCTATAGTTTAGCCCCTATTAATTATAACTTAGGCCCATAACTTAATCTCTATAAATTATAGTTTTGGCCTCTATAGCCTATTATAACGACCCCAAAATAGGGGGAATACGGGGCTATTTTAGAGACTTCTTAATAAAGGATTTCGTTCGAGTAGGAGTATTAAAATATAGGAGTATAGGACTACTTAGTAACTACTTAGTAAATAGATACCTTACTTAGCAATATTTAATATTAAGGTCTTGTACGCTCTTATCCTTTATAGATAATTAATCAAGAAGTATTTCTACCTATTGTAGTTTAACAAAGGTAATTATATTTAGTAAAAGTAGTATATTTATATATCCCTAGATTATAACGCTTAAGATAATTAATTTTACGAAGTAGATTTTAAATAAGTTTACGTTATATAGCCCGCCTAAAGTAGAATTTATTAATTTTAATAATATATACTATTATATTTACTCTTTTTTTTAGGCTTCCTAGATTAGAGTATATTAATCGACAATTAATAATAGCCCTTCGGTCTCCTTATTTACGATTTATTAGAATATAATTTAGACTAGGTTTGTTAAAATTATAAAAGAATACTTGATTATTCTATAGAACTATGGAAATACGTAAGACTATATATTATAGAGGATCTATATACAGATCCTAGATCACGTGACTAAGTCACGTAATATATTAAGCCTTAGTATATTTTAACACTCCTACTCGAACGCTATTACTATAGAAAAGTAAACGCCGGGTAGTTATAGTAAGTAGCTCTTATATAATAAAAATCCCGTCTACCTATATAAAATATTCCTAATTTTAATAAAATACGGTTATTTAAAAAATTTATTTGATATATAATATATATACACTATGTATAAGTTAAAATATGGTCGTATAGACTATATAGGCGAATACGATACTACGAGTAGATTATTATAATTAAGCGGGATATAGATAAGTCTCGATAATAATATTACGAGAAACGTTATTATAGGGGGTAATTATAGGCGCTAAGCGCCTATATAAATAAAATACTATAACGTTTATTTACGAACAATACGAGCGAATCTTTAAAGGCGTTAATTTTAGGGACTTTAAAATAAAGACTTTAAATACCTAAAGAATAACTAAATCTAAATAATAATATAAAGAATATAGCGGTATAGCTCCGGGGGTATATAGTCGTTATTATTATACTATAGGCTATCTACCCTATAGTATATTTAAATAAATACGAATTAAGTTAGAAGTATAAACTATTTAAAATATAATTAATCGAAATCTTAACCTATATTAACCTTATAGTTATAGATAATAAGGTATTTACCGTAGCCTTTAAGGTTATTAAAAATGGCGGTACCTTAGTAGTACTATATATTTACAGGCTAGGTACCGGTACCGATTTATAATTTAATTTAGGTAGTAAAGAGAGTTAAGCGATTAATAATTTAGGGTATTTATTTATAGAGTTTATTATAATAATCGCGCCCTTTAGGATTTAATAGGTCTTTAGATTAATTAACCTTATTATCCCTTATAAGGAATAATAGGGGGCGAGGATATATATATACCGACGTAAAAGATTATATATATACTAGGAATTCGGATAACTTAATTATTAAGATATTATTATAAAGTTTAGAAGAATCTAGGGTTATATTAAGTATTAATAAATTTAAAATAACTATAACTTTTAATACCGGCGATTAAATTTTAAGCTTTTACTATAGTAATAATAAAAATTAAATATATAAAGGAGGTAGGATATTTAGAATTTTATATTATATATTAAATATAAAGTAATAACGGTGAATAGGTAGTGGCTAGGGACCTATTATTTAATTTTAATATAATTAAAAATAAAGTATAACGGAAACGGGGGTTAGGTTAGGTACCCGTTAATTTTAATAATATACCCGCGGTCTTAATAATATTCTAGTTATATTATAGTAACTAGATAAACTCCTAAGGAGCCTTTAAGCCTAGGGTTTAATAAAACATATTAAATTTATCCTTATTTAGGGCCTTTATAAGGCCGTCGGTTATTTATTCATTAATTAGGATATATTCTAGGACGATTTAACTATTAATGATCTTTTCCCGAATAAAGTATTAATTAATATTAATATATTTGGTTCGGGTATAAAACTAGGGGTTCTTTATAAAAGTTATAATACCCTAATTATTATAGTAGATAACTATAACTTATATAATAGTTTCGGATAATTAGGTAAATAAATTCCGTAATTAAATAATTTCCTTAAAAGCCTAAATCTACCTAATATATTTAATCTTATAGGTCGATAACGCGATTATAGGCTAACGCTTTAAGGACTAGTTAATAATACCGTTACCGGTATCAAATATATATCCCGAGGTAGAACGACGGGTATTATAATCGCTTATTTAGTCGGTATTAATATATCTAGATACCTAATTTAGGGGTCCTTTATATATAAAATAATAACCTATAATAACTTTTAAATACCGAAAGATCCTTTTAACGGTATTTTAATAGGTATTAATTAGGTTTAATCTATATTAACTAATTATTAATACCGTATATACTATATTAGGGCGAGTGCCTAGTATAGTATATACAAATAATCCTACTACGGATTAATACTTAAAGCGGAATACCGCGGGAGTAATATAATTATTCTTTATTTTATAAAATTTAGTAGAGGTATCTATAGAGGTAAGTTATAATTTATATTTTTATATATCGAATCTTTTTAGGACCTATTTAATATACCTAGTTTAATTAAGCCGTAGGGTCCTATTAAAGCGGTCGTATAAAATAATTATTCCTAAATAAAAGGTATATAGGCCGAGGTCTTTTATCTAAAAATAATTATCTAATTTTAATTTAATAGAATTAATATTAGCGATTTTTAGGCCGATAATAAGAAGATTATTTATATAAATAATGATAATAATATTTATCCTAGGGTTAATAAAGATGTTAAAGTCGGTACTAATTAATTCGAAACCTAGAGAGCGAAGGAATTTAATAAGAATCTTATACTATACTCTAGGGGATTATTTTAGCCTATATAAGATTTTTTTAAATTTATATATTAATAAGTTTAGGCTCGCTCCTATAAATTATTCTATATAAAGTTCTTCCTTAATAGCCTTATATAGAAAAGTGGTTTTATTATCTATTTATTTAATATCCTAGTTATAGGTAGTTACTAGGGTAAAGATAATCTTATAATTTATTAGTTTAACTACCGATATAAAGATTTCGTAGTAGTCGAGACCTCTATATTATTCGAAACCCTATACTACCTAGTATATTTTATATTATAGGATCTCCTTTATTTTTAGGCCCCGTTTAAGAGTAACTATTTATTTATTAATAAAAGCTTTCCTTATAACTAGGAGGTTAATTAACGATTATATATTATTTTGAATAAATGATTTTAACTCCTTTTTTATCGTTAGTTATTATTCGGCTTTATAATTACCCCGAATAACCTCGTTATAAGTCCTAGGTTTATAGAGTTTATTATTAATAACCTAAAAAAATAATGAGAATAAGCTAAGTAGATATAGCGATAATAATCGATATTTTAATAAATCGAGATTAAGGTAATCCCTAATAACCCGATTAATAAATTCGATTTATATAATTATAGTTAGGGAGTTACTAGTTAGTATATTACTAAAAGAGGGAGTACTAGAAAAAATAGAAGATAACGGAGTATTAAAGATATTAGAAGAAAACGGATTTAATATAGGCGCCTTATTATCCTAAATAATATTAATAATAGTAGATTCGTTCTACTCCTCCCCTAAAGTTATATATTATTAATATTTAGTAGAGGGATTAGGAGTTAATAAATTATTATTTTCGTTAAGGATATATCGAGGGCGCTTTTCTTAAATATAATAAAAGTTTAAATAAATTATTTTCCTTATTATTCGGTTTTATAGCCGGAAGATATAGTTCCCTTTATATTTTATAAGAAAGTACCGTATATTTTTATCGAGAAGCTTTTTTTATTTTCGATTTATAGCCTAGGTTATTAAACCGATAATATATAAATAAAAGAGGTCCGGGCGTAGGCCCGAGAATATTTTAATCGGCGAGAGAGATAACCTAATAACGGGTTTATAGGTAATAAAATAAGCGATTATTTAAACGAGTTTAGGTTATAAATTATATAAAAGGCCGGAGTTAATAATTAGAGGATAAAGCCTAATTTCCTTATCTTTTAAATAACTTTAAAACTCCTTAAAGATATATTCGCTACTATTATTAGTATATAAACGATAGGTTTTCTAGTCGCTACGTTTATATTTAGTTTTAAATTATTTAAATAACCCGAATATTTAGTTTTTAAATATTAGTAGGTTAATTTCAGTGTATTTAGTTTTATTATATCTTTAGATTACGAAGTACTTATAGTTTTTAAACCCGATAAGGGTTAGCGGGCTAATTAAGTTACTATAAATAAAATTTAATAAAGACTTTCCCGGTTAATATTCGCTTTTATATAAGGCCGACTATTAGCGACCTATTATATAACTCTTATAGGTATAATTATTATTAAATTTATAAGTAAAATCGACTTTTAAGGCGACTAAAGGTAATTTAATAATATTTTATTACCTTATATAACTTATATAGGTATACTAATATTATTTCGTAAAGACGCGAGGAATATTATAAATATTTAGAGTTACTAGCGGTTATTATAAATCTAAAGCGAATAATCTATATATATAATAAGTTATAAAAATAACGCCTTAAATAAAAATTTAGCCTTTTAATTTAAAGAGGTTAAGTTTCGCTCCTATATTTAGGAGGTAGATTATAAATAATAAATTTACCTCTATATTAAATATATATAATATACCCGATATAAAAAGGGTACGCTTAATATTATTAATATTATATTAAAGTTTAATAGTTCTAATATTATATAGAGTAGATATATAGTTTTTAATTCCTTTAATTTATAAGCCGGAATAAGGCCGTATACCGATAAAATTATACTAGTTTATAACCGAGCTTCGGGTATATCCGCTATTAATAATATATAAATAAGAGATATTTATCTTTAAGGTAATTATTATTAATATTAATATACCCCGAATAAAATAATCGTCGGGCGGTTCTTCTAAATAGGCTAGATTATTTATAAAATAAATAGAATTATCCTTCTTTATTTTAAATAACTTTCGCTTTTTATTAATTAAATAAACCGCTTTTTTAGTTTTTATCTTAAATTTATCGAGGTTTTATTCCGGATATAGGCGCTAGTATTGAGTTTTAAAATATTAATACTTCTTCCCTAGTTCCTTATAAAAATTATATATCTTATAAGGTTTAATAAATTTATTTCCTCTTTATCGAGGTCGACTTTTAGTTATAATTATTATAATTAAGGTTTTTTATATAAATATTCGTTTTTATTTATTTATAATAACTAGGGCTACCTCCTTAAAAATATATATACTAGTATTATAAAAAGTATAGGATTACGTATATAATATTTAGAATATAGTATAGAGATCCCCTAGCCCTATAAGGTAAAACTAGATTAAATATATTTAAAGTAGTTTAAGCGATATTTTAAAATTAATAATTATAATATCCGTTTATGAAAATTATTTAGTATAGTCGGTTATATCCTTAATAGTACTATTACCTAAGGATATAATATATAACTAGTATATTAACTCGGTATAAATATTAAAGTCTTTAGGCTTAAATTTTTTTATAACCCGATCTAAGATTTCGTTTAATTAAATTAAATCTTTAATATTTTAGCGGCCGGTATATCCGAGTCGGTTTCGGATAATTATATACGGAGCTTAGATTTTCCGGCCGGAGGTTATTAAGAATAAAGAAATTAATAATACCCTTAAGTTATTTAAAATACTACTTTAAGATATCGAGGATTATAATCGACGTAAAGGGGAAACTACTAGTAGAAACCGATAAGGTTATTATATCTACTATAGTAATAATATACCTAAGGATTTAGGGGACGATAATATTAAGGATAAATCGAATAATAAAAATAAAGATAATAAGAATGAGGATATTATAAATATCTTAGGTCTAGTTCTAGCTCTAAGGCTAAAGAGTTTAGTATTATTTAATAATTTAAATAATTTAATATTAGTATTTAAATTAGAGTCTTCCGATAGAGGGTCTTCGGGGTTTTAATAGTCGTTATTGCGGTTATTATTATTATCGAAAATAATAGGATTAGCCCTAAGGTATTAAATAAGATTAAGGAAATATATATATATAAAGCGACGATAGGTTTTAATAATTAGATTAAAATAAAAGACTAAATAAGAACTAGACGAGTTAGGATAAATCTAATATAATTTAGATATAGGATTTACTATCTTATTAATAACGGGATTTATAATTATTATATAGGCGTTTATCCCTAAAGATAACGACTATTAATAACGAATAATCACGGGGAAATAGTATGACTAATAGAGTTAAGACCTTAGATAGCCGGTTTACTACTAGATATAAATCTCTTCTAAATACTTTTAATATAATTAATAATATTAACGCCTTAAGTAGTTATTTTTCGGTTGAATATAAATATTTTCTAGACGCTCCTAGCGTAATAATAATAATAAACCGTTAGGATTAATAGGATAGATAGGATCTATAGGGATCGATAGTAGATCTAGGAATTAAAGAGCTTTTAAGACTCGAAAGGAGGTTATTTATAAATAATCTTTAACGGAGTCGGAGGTAGCTTTATAGAATTAAGAGATAGGAGTGAATAGAGAGTACCGTTAATATTAATAAAGTTAATATAAGCCCTACTTTAATAGAAATAGTACTTGGATAATTAGTACTATTATCGTTAATAATAGTAAATCTCTACGTAGTATTAGTATTTTTCTTAGAAGTAGGCGTTATTCTAGGGGCTAGTTAGCGGGTAAAGTCCTAATTAGTCGTAGAGATAATAAACTATGATTTATTTTATTCGTTCTAATTTTTTACTAGATTTTATATTATATACCCCGATAACCGGTAACTATTATCTAATAAGCTTACTTATTATTTAAAGGTTATAATATATTATATATTATAATATAATAGTCGTTAAGCTCCGTAGGAGTAAATTAGACCATAAATATTACTATTAATTATACTATAGATAGGTAGGTATACTAGTTAGATATAAAATATTTATACCCTAGAACGGTCGCTATATAACCCGGGCTTATAACCTATTAAAATTATAGAAGAATACTTGATTATTTTATGGAACTATAGGAATACGTAAAACTATATACTATAAAGGATCTGTATATAGATCCTAGATCACGTGACTAAGTTACGTAATATACTAAGCCTTAGTATATTTTAATAAGGTTTAGATTAAGCTATTATTAATATAATCCCTTAATAGTTAGAATTTAAATATTACCTTAGTATATCTTTAATTTAAATAGATCCTTTTATACGATATTACTATTATCTTAAATTAATATATCCTAACTTTATAAGGTTATACTAGTTTTATTTATAAAATATATAGTATTATTAATTTAGGTAGTTCTAGATCGCAAAATAATTACTATAATAATTATTATAATAATAGATAATCTAGATTATACCTCTTTAAAAGAATCTCATATTTTATTTATATTAATATAGTAACCTAATAAGCCTCTAATATTATTTAGAACTCTTTAATAGTATAGAGTTTCTTTTATATTATTAATACCGTAGTTATATTATTTGTCTAATAATCTATATATTACTTTTCGAATAATAAGGCTTATTTGAGACGAGCCTTTACTTCTATTATTAATAGATTAATTAAATACTCCTTTAGTTACTTCTTAGGTCCTTAGGCTTCCTTCGGCCGTCCTTATAACCGATAAAGTATAATAGTTAGATTTTTAATAATATTATTATTATTAGTACTAAATCTAGCCTATCTAATAATGATTTCGGTATTATATAATAAATTTGTTAAATTATATAGTATCTACTCGGCTTTAATCTCGGGGTCTTTTATAACTAGGAAATAATAATTATAAATATCTTTTTAATTATTTATTACCGAATATATTTACTAGGTTTCGGTATAATAAGAATTCTAACTTTTTGATATATATAAAGTTAATATAACCTAGCGGCGAGAATAACGCGTTTTAATTAGTAAATAATACGGTAAATATTAAAGAAGATTAAGGTATATTTTACGAAATAATTATTAGCTATAAATTTAGTAATAAAAGTAGAGAGGAGATTACTAAAAACTTTGTTAACGCTAAGAATTTAATTATAGGAAGTAGGATATTATATTTAAAAAAGTACTCGCTCCCGTATTTAATATAAATCCTAAAATTTATTAAGAGTCTTATTTAATTATATAATTATTAGAAAGACTATTAAAATTAATTTGTAATAATAATTAGTAAAGTATCTAAGTACCTTACTCTTTACACTAGACTAAATTATACCTAGTTCGTAATATTCTAAATATATTAAGGTAGAATAAATAAATATCCTAAATATCCTAAATGAAGTAGATAATAATAATCATACTTTTACGTAATATAGGTGAATTCTATTAATTACAAAGTAATAATTATTAATACTAGTAACTTTGAACTCGTAATAATCACTATCATTATTAGTTTCACTATTATTACTAGTTTCTTCGTCGCTTTAAGTTATTATAAATACCGCTTCTTAACTAACTAAAATACTACTTATTAAGTAATTAAATATAGCGCGTATTAACAAAGGTAGAGTTAGAGATATATTAAAAACTAGAGATATTATAGGGGGGAAGGCACCTAGAAAATTATTAATAATTAAAGCGAGGAAGATTATTCCTAGTACCTTCACTCTATTTAGTATAACTGAATAACGTAAATATAAAGTATAGGAAAAGAGTAGTAAATTAAATTCTAATAATTATTATAATAATTAGATTAATCTAAATAATTTAGTCGTCGCCCTACGCGAAATTAAGTATTATTAAAAAACTACCGAATTACTTATTCCTAAATTCCCTTTCTAACGGCTTATATATAAAATAATAATCTCGGCTATATCGGAGTCGTCGCTAATAATTATCTATAATTATAAATATATAAGAAGTAACGGAAGCGATATGAGTAATATTATTTAAAAGTAAATTCTATCCTAATCTTTCGTTATTTATATTAATAATATAAGATACTAACCTCAATATAATCTATATTAAGCGTATAATTATCTGAAGTAAAGATATTTAATCAGCGTAAATAATTAGGGGCTATAAGTTTATTCTATAAAGAGATATAAATTAATACTAATATTTCTAGTACTTAATATCATAATACTTAATAGGAGTAGGGTATAATAAGGAAGGGAATAAATAATAGATATAACTTTTATATTATTTTATCTCTTAATAACTTTTATTATTATCGAAGAATAAAATATTTTTCTACTTCTATTTTATAACTCTATTATTAAGACGGTTATTATAATAACTACTAGAATTCCGTCTTAGAGTAGTAGGGATTCTTTAGAAAAACTTCACCCTACTCTACCCTACTCTTAACCCTACGCTAATAGATCCCTCCGTTAAGTTAGGGTAGGGATTATATTTTAATCCCTACCCTACTATACACTAATCCGAAGTATACTAAAGGGGATATTTTATAATTTAACGGAAAGTTTCTATTTAATTATTCCTATTTAAGATATTAGAATAAATTGTTCCTTAATAAAAAACTAGCGGTATAATTAAAATATTAATAATTTATATCCTTAGGTAGTAAAGTAAAATTAATATCTATTATATCTTATTATTTTTATAATTTATCGAAGTTATCGTAAAGAGTATTTAAATTATAGAGGGCTTCGGGATTCTCCGGCTAATAAGTATTATCGATCTAGATATAATATTACTAGAATCTAGTAGATTAATTATATTCGTTATTAAAGCCTTCGGTAACTTCTTTAATTATAATTTAGTAAATATATTATAACGAGAATCGAGGCTATTTATTATCCTAAAGTCTAGTAAACTTATAAAGTCTAGTAGATCTATTATTTATATAAAGCCTATTAGTAAATAGAGGTTATTAAAGTATTAAATCTAACCCTTTTATAAAGCGCGCGGTAATCTAAAGTTTCTACATAATAGGTATAATCTAAAGGACGTTTAAATATTACTCGTCTTATTGATATTATTATAATTTATTAATATAGTTACTCCCCTAGTTATTATACCCTTACTAGTATCTTTAAAAAGGTATCCGCTAGTCGTATTAAAAGAAAAATAGTAAACTAAAGAGTTTACCTTAACGATTAAAGTATATATATTAACTAAGTCTTAATGATTTTCTATTATTATAATAAGATTAGGGTACCCGGTTATTATTATATTTTATTAACTCGTATTATATACTAGCTTTAGAATCGATTTAGTCTAAGAATTAAAATAATATAGTTATCGAGATAAGTTTAGGTATATTATAACAGAACTTTAATACTAGATTATTCTATACTATAGATAAATAGTTATATATTAAGGTAAACTCAGTCACCTTAATATAACGTAGTACTAACTAGATATAAGTACGCGGTAATTTATTATTATAAGTATTTAGTAGGCTATGTTATTCTATTAATATATATTAAATAATTATTATAAATCGAGTTTTGAACCCTTTAATTATTACTTTATATTAGACTAGATATTTAATATAATCAATTTTAGAAATCCCTTCTCAAGGTTAATAAATTTAGTCGAGTACTATAAAAGAGCTTCGTTATAAAGATAAATAAATAAGGCCTTACAGACCCTATCGTCGGTTTTTATAATAACTATATCTCGTAGCCTATTAACGAAGGCGTAGATATTATAGTAGAATAAATAACGGTTTAAATTAGTAATAGGACCTTTGTCTTCGAAGCCTAGGTCGAAATATCTAATATTATCTACTTTAAATCAAGTATTTCTACTATTTATACCGTTTATTTTATTACGGCCTACTAGGCCTAGTAGGCTAGCTAGGTATTAAACTACCGGATTCTCCTAGATATATTATATAATACTAGTAGTTATAGTAGACTATATAACTACTTATATGATAGGGTCTATTATATTAAATTTATTCTAAAGTCCGAATAATTAGGTATGAATAGTCTCTTTAATTAATATAGTTCTTATTATAAGTCTAGTATTTTCCGTAGATAACGAACTACTCGGTAAGATATAAGGGGTTACTTTTATAGAAAGCGGGTTTTATAACCGTTATAAAAGTCGTGTACTTTATTAGAATATTTTTAATATAGCGCGGAGGTTAGATTTATTATAAACCTAGTTCGAAAACTAGCGAGGTAATTCGATAGAGTTAAATCTAACTCTAATAAAATTATCCTTTATTAAACTAATACCGCGAGGTATTTATACTAGTTTAAAGTTATTTCGAATAATTTAACTATTAAGTTATAGTGTCTAGGGTATTTATAGTAATATAAAAGTAAATATAAAGCCTTAGTGGGAAAATAATCTCTATATTTAAATAATAGAATTAATCTCTAAAGAGTTAGAGCGAGGGCTCCGAGTCTTTTATTTCTAAAAGAGGCTCCGGAGTACCGGGAACTATAATATAATACTATAATATAAATAGCGTAACTACGCCGTATACTCTTTATATAGGATTTATATACTATATTTAATAACTACTATAAAGTTGGTTTTAATATAATATAATAATTACCTCCCCTTTTAGAGGTTTCGCCCTCGAAACTAGTAGGTATTAATTTAATACTTTAATATTTTAACGAAAGAGTATAATATAGGAGAATTTAAATCTAATAAAGTATATATATAACCTCTACGCCTTTTATCTAATTTTATTAATCTCCTATTTTAATAATAATAATATATTAATAAAAAACCTCTAAACTTAATAGGAAAAAGGGAGGGAAATAAATTATATTTTAAAATTAATAATACGTCGTATATATCTCGCGTATAGGCGTAGTTATATAGTCGTAGATTATATTAAATATTTAATAAAAACCTTAAAACCTAAAGGGAAAAGTAAGGGAAAGAATATTATAATCGCCGTTAAAAATTATAAACCTTTATATTGGAATATAGGAGTACAGGACTATTTAGTAAATAGATACTTGGCAATATTTAGTATTAGGGTCTTATATATATGTTCGCTCTTATCCTTTATAGATAATTAATTAAGAAGTATTTCTATTTACTATAGTTTAATAGGTTATAAGCCCGGGCTCTATATATATATCCGCTACGTACTCGTTATATCATTATAGTATTAATGGTAGTAATACGGCGTTATTACGTTAGTGTAACTACGTTTAGGACGACGTACCAGATTGCGCCCGTAAGAAATTTTCAAATGAGGGCCTTAGTATATAGAATATAGTTCCGCCGGCCCCGCCTCTACTAGGGAATAACCTAATAAATAGTATACGTAACTACTAGAAAGTAGCTAATTATACTATATAATATATACTAGAAAGTAGCTAATCGCTTATATAGAGTTTATATACCGCTAGAAAAATGGCCTAATCGCTAGTAGTTTTGCTATAGCTAGAAAGTGGCTAATTATTATACTAGGGAGTAATTAATCGCCGTAATTAGTTAATATTAGCGTACTTTATATATACCTAAATAAATGCCTTAGGGGTAGTTATATATAATAGTTATTTATTATCGTTAATACCTTTATATAATTTATTATAATCGTTACCGGCGTACTATAACTTTAAATTTATAAGGTCTTTTTAAAGCCTAGAATAGTCGTAATTAATTACCGCTATAACTCGTTTACCGCCTTAAAAAAATAAGCGTTAGTAGCGTTAGTAGCGTTAGTAGCTAAGAATAAACTTATAACTCCGTAGTCGGGGGAAAGAATATTATAACTATAACTATAAGTCGTAACTACGATTATAACTCTTATTACTAAAGTAGCTATTAAAGCTATTCACCCTTATTCTCTTATATAAAGTAATAACGAGTTAAACCCTAAATACACTATCCTTTAAACTTTTAGCCTCGTTATTTAGAATAATTACAATAGCGACGACTATTAAAACGAAAATAAAACTTAGAGTATCTTAAGACTAAACCTCCCTATTTAATTATTAAATAGTAATATACCCTCTAAAGACTCTAGCTCCGTACTTTTCGGTAGACTAGGTAAATAATCGACTACCTCCGTAATAAAATATATACGTACGACGATAAAAGAGACGTTAATATAATATATATATACTATTATCGATCCGACTCTTTAGCTAGCCCTAGTTATTTTAAATTAATACTAGAACCGCCTAATAATATTAAGCTATTCGGCTTTATACCTAGGTTACTATTAGTATATCGCCCTTCGTGAAGGTTATTTAGGTATTTATTAAGGTCGAAACTTTAAATTTAATAAAAAGTTTTATTAAATAAAAATAGGATATATATAATGACTTTAACATAATGAATTTATAGGAATACCTCGAAGACCCATTTATTATAGCCCTAGAACTAGACGTAGGTAAACCTAACTATAATATCGATACTACGTATTAATAGTTTACTAATAATAAAATAATTTATAATATCCTCCGTTATACTATCGCCCCTATAACCTACGCTAAAATTAAGAACGATAAGGTCGCTATTATAGCCTAGACGATTATTATAAACGAATTCAAACCTCGTAACTCCGGTTACCTATATAAGGTACTAACTAAACTTAATTAATTTACTACTAGTTAGTACGATAGTCCTAGCGACTATACTAGTAAATTTTAGGAGGCCTATAACGAGCTCTATAACTTTAATTACCTTAAGTTTAATAATAACTTAATAGTCTAGTAGTTCTACCGTAACCTTAGTTCTAATTATTAACGCTATTATAAAATATTCGCTAAAGACCACGACTCTTTTAATACCGACGGCACTATTAAGATTACCCTAAATATAACGATTTCTCGCTTCCGTAATATACTATACTTATAGGCTAGTAGTACTAATTATAATTAATTAGTATTTACTATATATACCTTAACGTTATAGCGTATCCAAGGGTTTGATTAAGAAAGAACTATTCGATCGTACCTCTACTATACTAACTTTATTAGGCGGGTATAATACTATACTATCTATAATAAGCCCTAGTATAATAATCTTAGTTATAATAACTAGCGCGACCGCAGCCGGCGCGGTCGAGGTAGCCGCGGTAAAGACGGCGGTAAAAGTAATAATAATATTACTATTAAAGATAATAGCAATAATAATAGAAGCCAAAATAATAAAAATAAAGACGATAAATCCGATAAATTAAATAAGCGCTAGAGGTTTAATACCGAAGGTAATTCTAACTTAAAAAATATAGAACGTTATTACGCCCTCGTAGGTATTATAGTTAATATTTCTAAACTTTAGGTCTTAAATACCGGTACTACCGTTTATATTAATTATAATCGCTTTACTTTTATAGAGTATAATAAGTTTAAAGGCGCCGATAATATTAATAACTTTAAAGGCGGCCTAACGCTATATAATAACGGCGTTATTCGGCTACTATATTTAAGCGATAAAGGCGTATAGTACCTCGAGGTTAATAATATTATATACGTTTTTAATAGCGGTTTTAATTTTATTTCCTATATTAAACTTTAACGAGCTAGCTACCCCCTAGGTTTTATTTCTAAAGGGATCTCTATTAGATCTAAAGGAATTACTATAATCCTATAGGACTATAACCTCTACGTTCTATATATAAATTAATAGTAGTTAGTATTAATTATCATTAATACTAAAGCCCTAACCTAATAGTATAAGAGACTCGGTTATTTAGGGAAAGATAACGTAGTACGGTTATCCAAAATAACTAACGGTATCGATTTATTAAAGGTTAAGGGCGATAACGGCTATAAGACCTATAATATTATAAAGATATATATTTATTCGTATAAACGCAGCCTACGAAAGGGCCGTTTCGAATACGACGTTATTTATAGTAATATTATTAATCTTAGGGCCTATGACTTCGGCTTTATAATTATTTATATTAACGATAAACTTAAATATAACTACTACTACTTTATATTTAATAAAATAAGTATATTTAGCGCCTTTCATAGCTATAAGTTTATTAAAGAATATAATAACTACCGTATCCATTACCTTTATACCGATAAGGATTCTATATACGTTAATAGGGCGTTCGCCGATTACCGGTATAAATATAGTATCGTCTAGAGCTACTTTATCCCTAGGAACCTTTAAATAAATAATATATTAAAACGCGTTAGTTAAATCTTACTTTAGAAGGTATATACCCTACTAGATAATAACGGCCTTAATAAAATATTAATTCTAGAGTTTATCTCGATTAAAAACTGGCTCCGAAATCGGTTTTTTATTATTATAATAAATATTACGCCCTATAAAGACTCTATTAGAATACGTCCTAATTTATTATATTTACGTAATATTAGTTAAATCGGCCTATATTAAGATCGTTATATTATAGGTAAAAACTAGTAGAAATTTACCTAGCGTAGTACTAAAGGCGCCCTCGTTAAATACGAGGGTAATTATTTCTATCGAATATTAATACCTACGGGTAAAGTACTCCGCTTTATTTAAATTTAATAAACCGAGGAGCGCTATATTAGAAATAAACGTACTATAATATAGGTACTACTAGTTAATAAGATCTCTAGAATAATTCCCCGTTAAAGGGGCGATATTATAGTAAGATATAAAAATACCTTAGGCCTATATAAACCTCTTATTAATATAAAATCAAATATCGACGACTACGGATATAGTAGTAGTAACTCTAAGTTTATTATAACCCCCCTATAACGACCTATTAGATATATTATCTCGTTATTAAAGTTAAGAGTTAATATACCTAGCCCTAGCCTATAGGCGCCATAGCCGCTATTAACTATAAACGACGTATTATCGCGAGCGATAATACTAGAGTCCTCGAGCTTTAATTTATTAGACGATATAGATCCGGCCTAATATTCCCCCGCCTCCGCCTCGCCCGTAATATTAATAAAGGTATTTGATAAATATTTAGAATTATATAAACCTACCCTCTCCCCCGACCTAATAATACTATTAATTAAGGTATTATTATATAAACTATACGAGCCTAAAATATATAAGGAAGTTATAATTAATACCTTAAATAAAATATACTAATAACTCGGAATAAAGGCCGAAATTAATTTACTCCTAATTAATAGTACCTAGATACTAACTAACCTACCTTATAATCGAAAAATCCTTCGCGGTAAATAGGTCTATAAGTTTAAGCGTAGTATTATTAACGAGGTTACTCGCTATAAAGCCCGTTAAGTAATATATAGTTTTAAATAATACTAAGGAATCGATTTTAACGAGATATTTACCTTTATAATAAAGCCTATAAGCTATAAAGTACTATTCGTTATTATTACGGCGTTCGACCTAGAGCTCGAATAAATAAACGTATAAACTACATTTCTTTATAGCGAGATCGATAACGATAAGACCTATATCGAATAACCTACCGGTTTTAATAATAGTTTAGGTTATATATACCTATTAAAATATACCCTATATAGGCTTAAGTAATCCCCTTATATATAATATACTATCTTTATTACTTTCCTCGCTAAGCTAGGTTTTATACCCTTAAATACGGACTTTAATATCTTCTTTAATTATAGTATTTAGTTAATTATTACCCTATACATCGATAATATATTAATTACTAGTATTAAGAAGGCCGTTATTACTTAGCTTAAATAACGGCTAAGCGATAAATATAAAATAATTAATCTCGGGCCTATTATTTATTATTTAGGCCTTAAAGTCGCGTATAATTATTTTAATTATATATTATCTCTTTGTTAGGAGGTTTACCTAGAAAAGGTATTTAAGGATTATAATATATAGAATATTAAAACTAAAGCTATAGGAGTTTTAATAGACCTAATAATTAAATTTATCTCTACGGATAAAAGTTACTAGGCTGAACCTACTTCTTTAACTATATATTAATTAGTTATCGGATTATTTATATATATAATAATAAATATACGGCCTAATATCGTATTCGCGGTATTAGTAATAAGCCGTTATACTTCTAACCCCGATAAGACTTATTAGGTCGTAGTTAAATATATATTCCGTTACCTACGCGGTATACTAACCCTAAAGTTTATATTCTAGGGTTAACTCGCCCTATTAGAGGGCTATACTAATATTAATTAGGCCGGCGACTATAATACGCGACGCTCTACCTCTAGCTATATATTTAATCTCGGTAATACGATTATTAGCTAGTAATCTAAGCGCTAATTAACTATTACACTATTATTTTATAAAGCCGAATACGCTGGCCAAATATAAACTACTAAGGAAGTTATTTAATTTAAATAGTTATTAAAATAGTTAATACCTATTACCCCTATACCCTATACTAGGGGGAAATCTAAAGACTATATATTAATACTACTCGTTAACGTACTATATATATTTATTACCTTTTTAGCGATACTTATATACTTCGTATTTATTATAATTATTTTTTATAATAATTAAGGTACTATAACCCTAGTTAAGAACCCCTAAAATTATAATTATACTAAATATATTAATTTATAGTATTACTTCTAACGCGAAAAGATCGCCTTAGGCGAAATTAAATTCCGTTATATCTTTATAATAGATTAAATCGTTAATAGGTTTACTAAAGCCCTTCTTAAAATTAAATTCGATATCTTTCGGGTTACTTTAAGCCTTTAATAATTTATATAAAAACCTATTAATACTTTTATAAAAGGATTTTTAAGTTTTTATATACTAAAGATACGACTTTATAGGTATACCCGAAGAGCCGTATTTAGAGTTTAATATATATTTAGCGCCTTCCCCGTAAGTTAAAAATTAAGATATAATTTAATATTAATTAATAACTGCCCTATAAATTGTTATTAAATTTTTAAGGCCTTATCTAAGGCTCTTATAAAGTATACTCTCTAAGTTTTAGCTAAATCGCGTCCGTACGTATAACGATATATCTTAACTCGCTCTAGGTATTTTTAGGTTATACGCGGCGACGATAAAATCGCCCTATAATTTATCGTTCTTACTTAGCCCTCTTATAACCTTTATTAATAAGTATATACGTCGCTAGAATATCCCCTAAGTATCCGTTATAGTTATATATCGTTATAGTCGTGGTATTTAAAGCGGTCCCCGTAGTATCCTAGGTAGTCTTTATACCTTTAATAATCGCTTCCCTATAAACCTTATAATATCCGACTATTTCTAATAATCTTCTCGTGGTATTTATATCGTTTATTAATACTCCGACCTAGTTACCACCTAAATTTAGCGTGTATAGGTTGACTGTTAAATAAATTTTTTAAAATACCGTGTTTTATTAAAAAACGGAATTTTGCTCCCTTAGCCCCCACCGATATGGCTTAGCCCCATAGCTTGGCCCCTAGCGACGTATCTTGGCCCTATAGCTTGGCCCCCACTAATCATGACTTGGCCCTATAGCTTGGCCTCTACTAATCATGGCTTGGGCCTATAACTTGGCCCCTATAAACTATGGTTTTGGCCCCTATGACCTATTATAACGACCCCAAAATGGGGGGAATACGGGGCTATTTTAGAGACTTCTTGATGGAGGATTTCGTTCGAGTGGGAGTATTAGAATATAGGAGTATAGGACTACTTAGTAAGCAGATACTTAGCAATACTTAGTATCAGGGTCTTATACGTATATTCGCTCTTATCCTCTATAGACAATCAATCAAGAAGTATTTCTACCTACTATAATTCAATACTTTATTATTAGTAGGGCTTTAATAATATCGGCGGTAGAGTAAATTATTCTACCTTATTATTTAGGAAGAACTCTAGTTACAAAAGTAAATACGTATAAATAACGGTCTTAGCGTAGGTATAAAGTCTTTATTAACTTTTAAGTTTTTCTTCTTCTATAATATCTTACTATCTTTTATATATATAAACTCCTATATATTACTATCGAAAGCTATACTATATTTAGACTTTTATTAATTTATAATAATCTCGGCCGTATCTTTAAACTTTTTCTTCGAGGTTATAAATATTATATATATATTCCGTAGGTAAGGTTAGAGCTAATATATTATAATTTAAATAAATCTTTTTTTTCTTCTTTTAAATTCTTTCCTTAATTTTATAATTATTAAAGTAAATAAATAATTTATTCTATCTTTAAATAAAGTAGTTATTAATATTTTAAAAGAGTTAATATTATTATAATATTTATTTCATTTTTGAATTATTAGTTTTAAATTTTATTTTATTAACGATACGTATATAGCCAGATTACTTTAATATTTAATATATTAATTTAATCTCTACGGTATATAATATTAACGATAATATTTAGATATTTAATATATCCCCGACTTTTACTCTTTATAAAATAATAGCCCGCTTTACTCCTACCCCGCTTTTATTTATATTTTTATACCTCCGTTACTCTAAATAAATAAACCTAGATAATTACGTCCTATATAATAAAGTACTATATATAAAGTATATTTATTACGTAAAGAATAAGTATTTATATAATTTTATATATCGTTAATATTCCGAAACTAAATTATATTAACGTATCTAGATTCCGTTTAAATTTTATATCTTTATAAATTTTCTTCTTAATTATTTAGAACGCCGAGGCCCTAATAAATGTCTTCGCGAGTATATCGTTAAATATATAAAAGATATTATAGCCTTCCTTCGGGAGATTAAATTTAAGAATAATAATATTAAAAAGAGAAAGAATATATTATAATTAATATCTCGGTTTATTATAAATATTAAGAGTATAAATAATACCTTTTATACTCTAGTAAGTTAATATAATTTAGATATAATTTATATATTAATAATTTTTTAGGGAGGGATTATTACCCGGGATACGGGTACACTTTAAAATAGGATTATATAATATTAACCTAACGATCTTCTCGAATCGACGGACGAAGATAAAGCCGATAATAAAGACGAAGATAAAGTTTATATATATTATATATAAGATACCTCCGAATATAACTCTTCTCCCGGCCTTAATCTCGTTACCGATTAATTTAATATATTTATTATTAATAATCTTAATATTATCGATCCTACTTTATTCTTTAATAGTATATAAAGAGTTATAGTATCTAGTCGTAAAGTTTTTTTAATTAAAAATACCGTAAAGCCTCGTCTTTAATACGGCGGTATAAAGGGTATAAGTCATTATATTTTAAATAAATTAATATCTTCTCGCGAGGTTTCTAAGGAAGAAGTTAAAGATAAAGTTAATAATTTTAATCTTAGTTCTACTTCTACTCTTTATTTCTTAATTTAAATTCCCGGCCCCGGTCCTACTCGTAAATAACCGAGTTTTAATATTAAGAAAATTAACCGCCTTAAATATAAACCTATTTATAAGCGCTTTATTAGTCGTAAGGATATATCTCGCTCGAAGTCTACTAGTAAAAAATAATTAACAGTAATTAATAATTAATAACGCTTTTTTTTCCTACTCTTTACTTTTTATACCTTTTCTATCTTTATATTCTCTTCGAATACTTTTTATAATTCTAGCGCGTTATCTAAAGTATTTATATTAAACTATTTATTAAAGATCTTTAGTTATCCTAGTTATCTTATAAAATAAAGTACCTCGCTCTTTATCTTTTTCTTTTTTAGTACCTCTTCTATTTTTTATTCGTTCGTATTATTTATTAATTCCGGTAAAGGTATATTAAGAATTAAAATATTACTCTATCGTTAATAATACGACTTTAGAAGCGATATATAAAATATATTATAAATATAATAATTAATTAATAATCCTAGGCGGTACGCTTATATTCCGACGGTATCCAAAATCTTAAATAATCTAATTACTTTATAAAAGAGTTTCTTATTTAATTATTTTTATATTAAGTTTTTAGTTAATAATAATATAAAGTTATTTATATTAAATAATTTCGGTTTATACTTTTTATTATAGTTATATTTCTATACCTCGACCGTTATAATTTATAATTTATTAGGTACTCTCTTAAAGTATTTAATTTTTTAATTCTTTTTTATACCGATAGTATTTCTCCCCCGTATATCTCGCCCTCGAGACGCGGTTTAAGAGATAAATTATAATTATATATAATTATAAATAGTGTCTATTTTTATTATTATATACTACGTATTATAATATATTTATTTTATTATAAGTAAAAGTATTACCTAGTTATTTTACTTATTTAAATAGAAGGTTTTTAAATAATATTTTAGGGTTTAGTTCTAATATTTTATCTAATTATTTATCTACGGATAAAATACGGTATTTAGGCGCTTTTTAATTTTTATTAAATAGTATACCTCTAACTAAAATATATTTATAAAGATAGAACCTCTATTAAAAATAATCCTATCAGGAACTTTAAACTTTAAAATAATTTCTTCGAATATTAACTCTATTAACCCCGTAGAGTCGATTATTTTAATAATTAAGATATATCGTAATATCTTTATATACTTATTTATAACTATAAAGACCGTATTATAAACGCGCCCGTATTATTTATTTAGAGGTAAACTAGTAATAAAATTTATTATAATTTCCTTTTACGACCTTATAGGATATATAAAAAATTAATCTCGTTATAAAGGCGGTATCGATATACCTTAACCCGCTAGTATATATCGTATATATCGATATATTTTTATATATCGGCCTTAAGAGTACTCTAGAAATATTTTCTAATAAATAACTCTATTATCTTTTTAATACTAAAGTACCTTATTAATATATTATTATAATATCGTTTTAATAACTCTTCGCGGACTAATTCTTCTTTAAATATATAAATCTTATTATTATATTTAAGAATTAATATAGAATTTAAAGTTTATACTCCGGCGGAACGTTAGTAATTCGCCTATATAATTTCGGTGATTTTTATTTATAAGAAGGAATTATCCTTTTATAAAGCGCGAATTATTTTAATTATTAATAAATTTTTAGCGTTATAAATCGTTTTATAAAATATTATTAATTTAATAATAATATATAGAATAAGTAGTCTATAATCTATAGTTTTAGCGATAAGATTAAATAATTCCTTTATTATATTATAATCGATTTAAATAAATATCTTATTTAAACTTTTTAGAATTTCTTATCTAAATATTAACTCCTTAGGCCTAGATAAATATACTACCGAAGAATATACTTTTTTTACGGTAAGCCTTAAAGACTTTAATAACGTAAATTTTACGCGTATTAAATTTTATATAATATCTATAGATATATTATTTAACGCCGGCGAAATATTATCTATCTTTATATCTTTTATATTTATAAATATATTTTATATTATAATGAAAATAGGGTCTTAACTAGTACCTTCTAAATTTAATAACTTTTATTATAATATAAATAATATATTATCTAAAAAGTTATCTTAGTTTTTATAATTAAAACGATATAAAAAGTTATCGGTTAAATTACTCTTCTTAAAACGATACGAAATTAAAAAATTAAAAGATAAGAGTCTTATTACCTAGCGCGCCTAGCGATTATTTAATTATTTAATATTTATAAAACTCTTTAAGTTATTATAATTAATTAAGACTTTTACTTTATATAAACTACCCTTAAGATAATATCGTTATTATTTAAATATTATAACGATTATAAGGAGCTCTTTATTATAAATTTTATATCGAATTTCTAAACCTTATATCTTACGGGATTAAAAAGCGACGGGATATTATTCGTTATTATTTTATAATTATATTAAAATCGTAGCTACGGTAAAATTAGAAATATTTATCTTAATCCGAATTTTTGATTCTAGATTAAAATATACTAGAATAAATATATATAAGAATAAATTACGAAGTAGGTAAAATATTTATTTTACCTCTTTAAGCTATTTAAATAGACTAAATTTTTTATTATTTTAACTACTTTTTAATAGACCCGTTAATAGGCTTATTATCTATAAATAATAATAAATAAATCGACGATAAAAATTAATAAAGTCTAAAAATACTTATATATTATAAAAGGACTTTGGTTTTGACTAGGACTAAATTATATTAATTTTATATTTATTTATCGATATATCTTCGGCATTTATAATAAATTTTAGAAATTTAATTAACCGAGTAAAGAACTTATATTTCTTAAGACTCGCGAATAAAGAATATTTTCGTAGGCGTTCGAGTATTTATTATATATAATTAATATACTCCTTTTTTAAATTTAAATAAATTAGGATATTATTTAAATAAATAATATAAAATATATCTACTAAACCCTTAACGATTTATTAATATAAATTTAAAAAATAATAAATATATTCGTTAAACTAAATAATATTATTATATATTCGAAAAGATTATACCGTATACGAAATATTATCTTCTATTTATCGCCTTCCTTAATTTTTATTCGATAATAAATATCTTTTAAATTAAGTTTTATAAATTATATAACGTTATTTAAATAATCCAGCGTTTTATTAATTAAGGGTAACGGGTAGTAATTCTTAATAATAATTTTATTAAAACCTCGGTAGTCGATATATAATCGTAGTTTATTATTCTTTTTTAAAATAAAAAGGATAGGAGCCCCGGCGGGGTTTACGGAGTATTTAATTTAACCCTTTATTAAAACGTCGTCTAGGTATCTCCTTAACTTTATTAATTCTAAATTCGATAAATTATAAAGAGGCCTGTATAACGGGTTATTTTTTATATTAATTATATAGTCGCCGTCTTTATATAACGATAATCGACCTATTTCTTTATTTAAAAAGATATTATTAAAATTTATAAATTCGTTAGGAATCGTAGGCGGTATAATAATAAAATTATTAAAAAATATTATATTAATAATAATATCGCCTTTCTTAATCTTATTTCTATTAATAGAATCTTAATTAAAAGGACTAATTTTAATATAAATTAATATATATATAATTAACTACGTCTTTAATAATTTCGTAAAATCTTTAAATAATTCTAATATATACGTATTTAACGCGATACCGAACCGTTAGGTATATATATTATAGTCGGTTTAAATCTTTTCCTTTTTTATAATTAATATATTTATAATAATAGGCGAGCCTTTTTTATTAATAAAATAAAAAATATTATTATATTTTTTAGTTTATCCCTATAAATCGGTTAATTAAATAGACGATATTATAAATATTATAATAATAAATAAATTACCCGCTTATTTATTTAAAAATCGGTAGCGGCTCGCTCTTAAAATACTTTAGGTTATATTATTATATAAATATCTTATTAATAATATTTATCTCCGCTCCTAGATCTTTATCTATTTTAATATAAATAATTTTTATATTAATATTAATTAGGTTTATAATAACTTCGTTATTAATATTTATACTCGGTCGGGTTTTTATTTCTTTTTATTCCCTTAGGATAAAGATTTCCCCGAGAGTTTATTATTTTTAACTCGGCGGTATAATCGCCGATATAATTAATAGTTTTTATTTTCTTCTTCGGATATTTATTAAAGTAGTAGCCGAATTTATAATAATTATAATATTTAATATCCTTAAGATTCTTATCGCTCGCGCGAGTCGTATCTATTTTATTTATATTTCTACGATTATTATTATTAGAACCTTATCCTTTTATATTAAATCTATTTTTATTATCTCCGCCTTTTAACCCCTTTTTATACCTTTTCCGAGGTCTTAATTAATTATTTTAATTATTATTTTATATTTTAAAATCTCGATTAAGATTATATTTATAACGCGTCGTAAATAATATAAATTCGGTTTATTTAATAGGAATATTTTAGGCTCGGTTAACTTCTTTTAAAATATTAAATCTTAAATAAATTATTAGATAAATTATTTATTACTCTTTATTATAAAGAGATAATTCGGTTTTTAAGGTATTAAAGTAAATATCGAAATCTTATACTAATTAATTATTCCTTTAACGTATATATTAATATTTAAGATTCGTATTTATAGCTCGGTTTAAAGGGTCCTTAATTACGTTAAATAAATAATTCATAAAAAACTTTTATATTAATATATCTACTAGATAGAGTTCTTTATATTTATTTTATAATTTCTTAATTTACCCCTTTAAATAGGGTATCGTATATAAAATCTTTTTTTATTTATTCGAAAGTTTACGGGTATTAAACGGAACGTAGTCTTTACGTTATAAATTTATTCTTAATAATTTTATAGATTCTTCGTATAAAAATCCCGTAATTTCGATAACCGTAAATTACCTTAATTTATATTAAGACCGATTTAATTACGACCTACCGTCGGGCCGTTTTCGTCTTTTATATTTAATTTTTAAAGATTATCTTCGATTTCTTTATCTCCTTTACCTACGATAGTACGTCGTAAATTTTCGATATTCTTTTAAATCATAATAATAGAGGCCTTTTTCTCGAGGGTTTTCTATTTATATTTTAATTTTATAAATCGTTAATCCACTATAAGATTAATATTTTTCGGTAAATCTCTTATATTTTCGTTTAGAGTATTAATCCTATACGTCTCGCCTTCGGGACGATTATTTCTAAAGGGATATATTTCTAACGAATTATTATTTAAGAAAGTTAAAAGAGATTAAAATTATTAAATTATAATACCTAAAGTAATAATCTTTATATTTAAATAATAGAATTAATTTTTAAAGAGTTAGAGCGAGGGTTTCGAGTCTTTTATTTCTAAAGAGGGCTCTAGAGTACCGAGAATTATAATATAATATTATAATATAAATAATATAACTACGCCGTATATTTTTTATATAGGATTTATATATTATATTTAGTAACTACTATGAAGCTGGTCTTAATATAGTATAATATTAACTAACTAGTTAATATATATTATAGTCGATTAAGTTCGTATAAGTATATTTATTATCGGAATTCGAATAATAAAAAAGTAAATACGATAGTATCTTTTGTAAAAGAGTTTAGTAACGAAACTAGTTTATTAATTTTTAGTAAACTATTTAACTAATTTATAATAACGTTGGATAAAGTATTCTAAAAGGCTTTAATAAAGGCCTAGTAATTTAATAGAGAAATAATATAGCGGAAGTATTAATATATAGTATAGGCCTTCTAATAAATTTTTATCTCGTTATTTAACTATATTAATCTAGTTTTCTTATAGTATTTTGAAGGTATTTAATTTTGAATAATATATTTACGGGTAAAAACTAGTTAATATACTATTTAAAATAGATTAAAACCGTTTATCTTTTTAGGACTAGTTAAAAAATAGTTATTAAATTATTCGAAAAAAACAGCTAGTTACTCTACGTTGAAAATTATTATTTAACCGTTTATTAATTATTTAAAAACTTATAATAACCCTATTAATAATTTTTTTGAATTCTCTAAAGTTCCTTATAGGGCTGAAAACTCGCTTAATATATATTACGCTAAATATTAATACTAAGACTTTAGTAAGTGTTTTTTCGAACTTTTCACGAAAAATATATATAAATATATATATAAAGTTAGATTTATATAGACCTAGTATTAAATGACTTAAAGAATATTTTATAGAATTTTATTTATATTTCGCTACCGCTTAATTACCGTCTATATACCGTTAATAAACGAGAACTAAACCGTTTTTAAATCGTTTTTGAATCGTTTTTAAACCGTTTTATAACTACTCTATAATTAAAACCTTAAACCGTTAATAGTTTTAAAAAGAGAAGTATTAACGTTAATTAATTTTAAAACCGTCGTATAATTAGTAATTATCTAGTTAAGAAACTATCGATTAACGGTTAAATAACCGTTTAAAAATTATTAAAAAACCTAGCGAGTAGGTAGGATAGTAGTTATAGTAGACTTTATTAAAGAAGTACTATACTAGGTTAATATTAGAGAATAGTATTAATACTCTAGTAAAATAAGGAATAGTATTCTAGGAAGTCTTTAATAATAATATTATTACTATTATTATTATAATAGGATTTATAGTAAAGTAGAAAGACAATTCTATTAATTATACTAGGAAAGAGTAAATACCTAAGATTTATTAAAGCTAGTAAGCGCTAACCTATAATAATTATTACTATAACTTAATATAAAAAATACAAAATCGAGAGATTTAAAATATAATTATAAGAAATATTTAATACCTTTGAATACTAGTTATTAAGAGAATCTTTCGAGGTATTATAAATAAAGAGATAATTAATAGAATATTTTTCTCTTTTAAAAGTATATTTATTAAAATATAATTACTTTAATAATAATTACTTTAATAGTATAAAATATATTAATTATTTATAAAGGATTTAACTCTAATATACTAGAGTCTAGTTAAAACACTAGTCCTATTATAGAAGTATCGAGGTTTAGTATAATATTACTATATTTAAATCTACCTCGTAAAATTATACTTTTTATTTTTATTATATATTAACTACTTTAGGTCTTTGATACGGGGTTAGTATAATAATATTTAATATAAAAAATATTAATTATTCTATAGAGGATTTGGCCCTAATATATTAGAATCCTAATATTACCCTAATTCTAATAGGGCTAGCGGTAGGACTTAGCCCGCCGTTTTAATAAATATTTATAATAATACTTTTACTAAAGTCTACCCCGTAATAAATCGCTCTTTTTAAAAGAAAGAAGTTAACGCCCTCGTTAATATATTTATATAGGGTATCGTAAATAATAATATAAATAACGTCTATATATAGAAGTAAATAAGTAAGAAATATATATTCTAAATTATCGATTAATTACGGGTAGGCCCGTAGAGTCTTAAAGTTTAGCGTAGAGCCGTAAAGTTTTTAAAATCGCGATAGCGAGATAAGACGATAGGGGGGTATAGGAGTAATATAAATAATTAATAATAAAAGCTATAATATTAATAAAATAGGGGCGTATATATATAATATTATAAAAGTATTAATATTAAAGAACTAGGGCCTTAAGTATATATTAGAAAAATAAAATCTTAATATAAATCTAGCTAGCTAGAGAAAGTCGTTTAATAATACTTTTAAAATTAAAATTATTTAAGCGCGGAGCTAGTCCTAATTCGGTTAAATAATTATATAATTAATATATTATCCGAAGCTCTTTCCCTTATAAATATACTACCTAGTTAAGAAGTAGCGATAATAAGGGGTATATACCTAAGTCTATATAAAGAAGTATATAAATAATATATTATTAGGATATTCGGGCTATATAGCTCTACGTATAATTAAACGAATAATTTAAAATTATTAAAGAGTAGTTTTACCGGTTCTCGGTATAGTACCCTTTTAATATTATTATAGTACCTATACTCTAAATAGAGCTCGATAGGTAGATTTAATATAATAGTTATTTCCTAATAAAAGTAGGTAAAGGGCGATAATATAAAAGAGAAATATAATTATATTTCTAAAGTTATCGACCCTAGAAAAAGAATTTAATTTAGTATCTAACTTATTATTTATATTCCTTAATAAATTCGTCCGCGAAAACGTTTTTAACGTTTATTTAACGGTTCTATATAAATCCCTAGCCTTTCTAGGATAAAAGGTATTCGATAATATAACCCTTCCTCTTTTTAATAACGCGGTTATTAAGGATATACTCTAATTTTTATTCTAACTCTAAATCGTCTTATTTAATTTCTACTACTTTAAGGTTAATAGGCCGTAGATATTTAAAAGAATCTTAATTTAATAGTAGATAATACTCTAGCTATATTATTAAAAATATATTATAAATCTTTTAATTTCCTAGGATATTAAGGCGGTATACGAGCCTATCGATATAATTAAAAACTTTAAATAAATTAGTTACTTATTAATCGTATTTATAACTAGTAAACTTATTTACCGGAATATTATAATCTTTATATAAGTATAGTAAGACCTAGTCCCTTTTACGGAAATATTAGAGGTAATAAATACGATTATAATACTCTTTATCGTATATTTAAATAAAGGTAATTATATCCGAAGTTTAAATATATATTAACTCCTTTAGTAAAATATTATTCTCCTAACTTCTTATATCTAACGCGTTATTAATAATAAAACCGAAAGTTATTTTATTTAGAGTATAATTAATAGGCTAGGAAAATATATTATTATATTATATAATTATAAAAGGTAGTATCTTTTCCTAGGTTTTAAAATTTTATAAAATAACGATCTAAAATCGTAATATAATTTTAATAATCTAATTTATATACTCGCTTAATTCATCCGTTTATAAATAATAAATAGTAAAGAATATTAAATTTATTTTAAATTTATTAAATAAAGCCTTCTATAAGGTATTTATAAATTTATAATTATAGTCGGAAAGAATAATCTTCGGAATACCCTAGTTTATTAAGTATAAACGACGTAATAGTATATCTACTTATTACTTTACCTTCTATATTAATTTTCCTAGAATCGTAGTTACTTTTCGGGAAAATTTATATATAATAGTTATAATATTATCGAATCCTTCCTACGAAAGGGGTAAAACTAGAATAAAATCGATAAAAATTATATAAAAAGAAGAGGGCGGTATAAGAATAAATTATAATACTTTATAAAGTTTACACCTAAGAGTACCGAATAATTAATATTATAAATAGTATCGTAAATACTCCCTTAGTTTCTTATTTAATTTATATATATATTAATACCTAGCTATTATTTTATAGTATTTATATCTTTTTATATATAAGTTAGAATATACGACGTTAAATAAAGTTTTAATATATAAGGAAAGTATATATAAATACTTTAATATATATACGCGATTAATAATTAAATTATCGGTATATTATATTAAACCGTTACCCCCCTTCGAAAACGGAAGATCTACGGCGTCCTCGCCGGTTTCTATATTATAGTTAAATATATAATTTATTTTAGCCTAAAAATCGTTATTCTAGTACTCTTAAAGTAATTTTTATTTAAACTATACGTTTATTTCTATTAATATATAGACTTTATATATATATATTTAAAGTATATCTAACTCGTTTTCTAAAAAGTCCTTAATTACGTCCTTCTAATATAGTCGGGATAGAGCGTCTAATACTATATATTTAATATTAAATTTATAACGGATCTTTATATTTTAAAAATACTAAATATAATCTAAAGTCTATACGATATATAAATTAGTCTTTACCGTAGATAAGGTAGTTATATTTATTTATTTAATTATACTAAGCGTAGCTCTATAATTAGTATAAATAACTATCTTCGGGGTTAATTCGATTATATATTTAATTTTAATAAATACTTATACTATTCCTACTAGTTTTATTTTAGTAGGTTAATAGTATATTTCTATATTCTTAAAGAGTCGGTTAAGGAAAAAAATAGGCTAAATTTATTTCCGGTCGGGATAAGGGTTTTTTAACTTTTCTATAATATAATAAATTATAACCCCGTAACCGAATTCTTTACTAGTATTAAGGTCGATAAATAATTTCTTTTTATTATTAAAATAATATAGAAAAGAAGGTTTAAAAAGGGTATTCTAAATAATTTTAAATAAACGGATCTCCTATAAGGAAGGTAATTTAAAACTAGTCTTTTTAATATATTCCTATTATTAAGCGTTTATAGGGGGTATTTTATTTAATAGCGCGGTTTTCTTATTTTATAAAGACCTAGCTAGAGTAGTATAATCTTTAATATAATCTTTTAATTAACTAGTTATTCCTAAGTATATCTTAAATACTACTAATATTTAAGAGAAAGTTAGTTATTTAATAATTATAAACTTTTCTTTAGAAGTTAATAGCCCGAACGAGTTAACTTTTTAATTAAATTAAAATAATTAATAAATAACCGATAAACGCCTTCTTAGGGTTAATTAAAAGATTAAATTTAACGAATAAAGAAAATATAATATATAAATACTAAATATAATCCTCGAGAGTCTAAAAGAATATTATAATATTATTAATATATACTCGGGCGAATACTTTATAGATATATAGGATCCGGTTTATTTACTACTATATATATATAAGCGAGTTCTTAAATCTTATTATTATAATATTAAAAGTCTCTTAGCCGCGGTATAATACGACGGTAAGTTTATATTTATTTTTAGAATATATATACTATTAATAAAAGAAGTTAACGATATTAATAATAATAATCTAACGATAATCTTTAACGGTATTAATTATATTATTTTATAAAGATAAATAATAGATATTTATTATAACTATAGTATTTAAATCTCGAATATTAATAATAGTACGGCTCTTTTTAATACCGTCTAATTTTATAGTCTAAATAACGAAGACTAAGAAATTAAATAAAATAGTTTATATCGTCTATTTAAACCGTCCCTAAATATATAGTTTATTAAAGATTTCGTTAATAATCTTCTAGCTCTCGTTATTTATAGGATAAATATATATCGTTTTAGGTACTTTATCTTCCTAATCGGCGCGAAGTAATATACGTATTTATTCGTTTTTTAAAATATTAATAAAACCTCCTTTTATTTAAAGTATAGAGAATTAATTAATAACCTTTACTAGCTCCAGTTATTTATTATAAATAATAATACCGTTTAAGAGAATATTATTCTTTATCGAAATAATTACCTCTATTAATAGAATAAAAGACCGGGAATTAATTAAATTCTTTATATCTTTACCCCCTAAAGATTATTTAAAAAGTAATAAATTAGTACTAGTAGTAATTATACTATTAAAAGCGTTTTTAATAAAAACTTCTTTATACTTTTATAAAGACCTTCGTATAACGAGCTCGCGAACGTTATTATTACTTATAATAATATTATAGTAGTTATTAAATTAAACCTCGACTATTTAGCCTAGCTTTATATTCCTAGAGATTTTAATATATTTATCTATTTTATTCTTTATAAATATTAATCTTATTCTATTATTAACGATTCCGGTAAAAAGGTATAAGTTAGTATCTATTAATTTAAAGAAGTAATCTCGTATTAATAAATTAAATTTATAGACTTCGATAATTATCGTAATTTATAGAGGGATAACTCTTATTTTTATAGTATATACCGGCCGGTTTATATTTATATCTTTTAAATAAATATTAATAAAGTACTTTATATCGTAACTACCGATATAGACTATTTATTAAAATATTAATATATTTATCCCTTTAGGGGTTATAACGTTTATATTAATAAATATATTTACTTTAAAATTATCTATAATATAGACTTCCTTAGGGGCGGTTTCGGTTATTATTTTATTATTACTTTTATCTTTCCCGGGGAAGTATAAAGAGGTAACGATATATTTAGAAATAATATAATAAATAATATTAATACCGGTAATTTAGAGTAAATTTACTATAGTACGGATTCTAGTTTTTAGAAAAAAGTATATTATAAATTTATAATCGGCGATAATTACTTTATAATTAATATCTTTATAACTCTTTTTTATTTTAATTCTAGGGTTTAGGCTGATTCGAATACCGGTATATTAATACTTCCTAAATATTTATCCTATTCCCGTATTTTTAGAAGAGTCGTAGTTTAATTTAATAATAAACTTCTATTTTAATAATTCGTTATTCGTTTTAATTTAATAATAGGTTTCCGTATTTTTATTTATTACTAAAGACTATTTACTCTTTTAAATAATATTTATAATTAAATATTTAGGGTAAAAGACTTTAGTAGAGTTTTTACCTAAATCTTAACTTCTAAAGTATATATATAATACGTTTTTAGAAGAGAATAACTCTTTATATATATAGTACTCGACTTATTTAAGCGTATCGATAATATTAGTAAATTTTAAAAACTCTTATTAAAAGTTTAGTTAACGACCGCGCGGATAAAGCTAGTAACGTCCTACTAGTAATTTTTACTAAGAAAAGTTATTAATAAAATACTATTAATAGTTTTAATTTACGGATAAAACTACTAATATCCTATTAATAGGTTTAGTAAATTAGGGGTCCGGGTAAATAACTTTTAATAAATTTAATAAATCGGGGGTTTAGGTAGTATTTTATTAATAACTCTAAATTAATTTTAATAGGATTAGTAACTTTAGTAATTTATATATATTATTAATATATTAATAATAGCTAGCCTTATTATAAAGCTAAAATAAATAAAATTCTATAATCGTCGCTATTAACGGTAGCGACTCTTAGCGACGATTATTAACGCTAGCGACCTACCGGGCCCGGAATAATAAGTTTTAATAAAAATTCTCGCGGGGGCGTTACCCGGGCATATCCGGGGAGTATATATATATAAATATTATATTATTTCGTATACTATGACGTATACCTTGGCGTATACTATAATTACGTATATTATAGGGGGCTTTCGTCTAATGTTTTAGAGACTACTATAAGGGGTATATATCGTATACTATTTAAAATACCTTTACGTATACTATTCGTATACTATTCGTATACTATTCAATAGTATGTGTAAACTGCGCACGTTATTGCGTATACTATAGGGTATATTATAGCCTATACTATAACCTATACTATAACGTATACTAATACGTATATAAATACGTATACTATAAGGTATATAATGGGCCTATTTATCTAATATTTAAATTACTAATTATTTATCGAGTTATTGAACCTATTAATAATAAGTATTATTTATTAATAAAACTCTACCTAGACCCCTAATTTACTAATCCTACTAAACCTCGGGTCGGTATTTAATATAGAGTTTTAATATAAACTCGTAAACGGCTTTCTAATAGAGCTAATAGTATTTAAAATATATTAATATTTACTTTTAAGATTTACCGATAAATAGTTATTTAATAACTAGTTATTTCGTTTTATTTATTATAATAATCGTTTTACTATTAATCCTGGCTCTATTTATTAATATAATTAATATTAGGCGTAGATTACTCTTCTATTTATAACTCTATAATATTATCTTTTTAAGAATAATTCTTTTATACCTCGATTCTATAATAAATAATTATATACCTAAAGGGTATTTATTATTACCCGAAATAATTAAAATTATAATTACCGATTATAGGCCCGCGGTTTTCTTAACGTAGTTAAAAGTTAAAACGATTTCTATTTCTAGGAGGGAAAGGTATATTTCTAGTATTATTATTAATAATCTATAGTTAAGTAGGTAGTAGTTGAAAATAACGAGATTACTATTATATTTAAAAAATATTTATTATATTTTAATAAACTAGATTAATAAATTAATAAAAAGTAATTTAAAATAACTAGTTCTATTATAGCCGGAACTAGTTAGGTTATTAATAATTCTACTAGTTTTATTATAAACTCTTTAGTTTAGGAGGCGGTAGAGGTTTAGTTATTTTCGGAAATAAGTAATTTTCCCAGCTAGACTTCTTCCTTAACGTTAAATAAATTAAAGAATTTATTTAATAAGATATTAAATTTAGGCGGATTAATAAAAGGTTTAAAATTAGAGTTAATATAATCCTAGATTATAAATATTTATTAATATATACTAGGAATATCGGCGGCCTTAATTAAATTAAATATTTTATTTATATACTACCTAGGCGTTTTATTAATACGTATTTAAATAAAGTTTATATTTATTAAAATAAAGTTTATATATAGTTTCTAGTATTTTTATTTTAAATCGCTTAATAAAACGATTTATTTATTTAGGGCTAGCGAAGGTATATATTAATATTTAATTTATTCGAGAATTATTTAAAGGTTACTTTTTTAAAATATAAAAATAAAAGTTTTTATACCTCCTCTTCGTTATATTATTTAATTATATCGTTAACGCGATCCTTAAAGTCGAAAATATTTTTATATATAATATACTTTTTTAAAGTAAATAAATTATCCTTTTTATCGCCCTTAAAATCGAAGAATTTAATCTCTTCGAGTTTTAATTTATTTTAGGCGTTTACTTTAATACTAGTATTATTTTAACTAGTTAAGTTATTTATTTCTAATAAATTTTAAAATCCTATTAAGTTTTCCTTTATCTTAATTATTAACTTAATAATAAAAACCTAAATTTCTAGCGATTCTATAAATTATATTATTTATTCGGAATTTATAATAGGTTATTTAGGTTTAAGAGGAGTTATAATTTCTTTATTTTTAAATTCGTTCTTTAAAGATTTTTTTTATAGGTATTAACATAGCTCTTTAATATCCCTTCGGAAGGTACCGATAAACGATATTATAATTATATTATTAATAACCTAGAGTAATTATATAGTAGGCTATTTAAACTTAATATATTTTAAAAAGTTATTATTAAATTACTTCGCTTTCCGGCCCCTTTTTAATAAATATTAAAGAGGTATTTTAGTAGGAGGATAAAGAGACTATATAATTATTTAAATAACTACTCGTCTAATATTAAAAGTAATTTTTATCTATTTTAGGATATATTTACTTAATAGTAGAAATTCTTATAAATAGAAAATAAAATTAACTATAATAAAGTTTAATTAAACTTCTTCTAGGGTAATAGCTAGGGTAATAATTAATAATAAATATTAAAAATAGTAATACTAGGCGAATAATAAGAGTAGTATTAAAAGACTAATATTCTAGTATTCTTTTTCTATAACGGAAGCGTAAGAGATATAACTAGTAATATATTTACTAGGTTAGATATTTACCTAATAAATAATTTATTAAAATAAATAATTATATTAATAAAAGAGAAATAAATAAAGGGACGTTCTAAATATTTAGTTTAATATTTATTAAAAATACCCTAAATAAAAAGGGTATTGAATAGGTTATTTTAATAATTTAATAAAGAGTTTAGAAATACTTATTTAAGGTAGTAGGGTATAATACGGAAATATTAAATAAATATAATATAAATAAAGCTCGCTATCGATACGGAGTAAATTATTTTGAATATAATAGTTAATAGGGAGTATATTAGTCGTTTTAGGGGTTATTTTACTATTTATAATTAATATAATAATTCTTGCTAATATAGAAGAGATATAGTTCTACGTTAATATCGCCGTTACTACTATTTAACACGGGGTTAATATAATAATATTTAATATAAAAGATATTAATTATTCTATAGAGGATTTGGTTTTAATATATTAGAATCTTAGTATTACTCTAGTCCCGATAAAGTTAGTAGTAGGGCTCAGCCCGTCGTTTTAATAAATATTTATAATAATATTTTTATTAAAGTCTACCCCGTAATAACTTTATATTCTATCTTTTTTTTCTATTTAATTTAGATTTTCTTTAAATAATTAAATAACTCTACTCTTTTTTATATATTTATATAGTTTTAATAAAGAGGCCGAGGGAGCCCTCTAATAAATTATTCTATAATAATAATAAATTTATAACTATTATTATAGTAGAGTAAATTAAATTAGAGAAGTATTTATTTTAAGAGGGAGAAATAACGACGCGACGGGCGCTATATTTACTACTTATTTATAATAAATATATTAATAGTTACGATAACCGCGGTTATTAACTAAATATATAAGGGTTATTTATCTAGCGATCGAGGGTATCTATATAAATAAAGGGGGTATCTCTATAGTACTACCTATTATTATTATTTATAGTAGGAGTGGATCCCATTAATTGGCTTCACTTTATAGATAGTATAGACTTATTCCGGGGCTAGGAAGCCCGGAACGTCGTTTCTTTTAACTAATCGTAATACCTAATTAAGCCAAGCTTGGTTTAGTTAGGTACTACGGTTAGGCCTTAGTAACCTATTACCCCTAGCGGGGCTCCAGTATAACTAAATCTCAATTAATTAATAGTAAACTAGGCTTTGCCTTTGTGTAAAAGCGTTAAGGAGAAACTCGGCTACAAGCGTAGTTCGAAGTATTACTTGGGGAGCGCGGCTCGGCGCTAGTATTTAAGAAGTAAATAGTAAGGGAAGGGAGAAGTAGGCTATTAGAACTAGAAGACGATTGATTGTCATGATACTAGTAAGGAAGGATGAGGAGTAATTACGGCGTGGATTAAAGATTACGTAGAATTTTAGTGGAGCTAGCGGACTTATAGAAAATATAATACTAGAGGAGGATAGTAATGGCGCGTATTAAGTACTTTCTAGACTTACGAGTAGTCGCCTTGATAACGGGAAGTCCTAGGGGCGCATACTAGAGGGCGTATAATATAGTTCGGATTTAACTATTAATACCGTAGTATTTAAATTTATATATAATCCTTATATAAATCTAAATATAGTTGTATTAACTATATTACCGTCGCTATTATAAACGCTAGCGTAGTATATTATTATAGTATATATAACTATTATTTATTCACTTTAATTATATCTTTTATACGTCGCTATCGCTTTTTTACTCTATTATTCCACTATATAATATTAGTTAAATTAATTTAAGAACGCCGTATCGGTAAATTTTAAAAGTAAATATTAATATACTTTAAATACTATTAGCCTTATTAGAAAGCCGTTTACGGGTTTATATTAAAACTCTATATTAAATACCGACCCGAGGTTTAATAGGATTAATAAATCGGGGGTCTAGGTAAAGTCCTATTAATAAATAATACTTATTATTAATAGGTTTAGTAACTCTAGTTTATTATATATATATATTAATAACTTTCGTAATATAGGTTTATTATTTTTTATAAACTCTATTAATTACCTAAATTATTAATCGTTATATTCTTAAATATTTCATAAATATTTAATATTATTTAGATTTTATAACTCCTTTAAGTCTTTTTTAACCCTAAATTTATTTAATTCGGACGATTTTAATAGTTTATTTATATACGTAATATCGTCCGAGTCGGATAATTTTAGAGTATAAAACTTTTTTTATAACCCGGCGGATTCCTAATAAATATATATATTTATATTTATATAAATAAATAACTTAGATCTCTTCTTTAAATATTATTATATAGTAGATATAGATCTATTTATTATAATTTATATTAATTATTTAGTCGTTATCTAAGATCCTCCCTATATATAGTATTAACGGATAAATATATTATTTATTTATTTTTTAACTACCTTTATTTTATCTTTTTATACTTCGCTTTATTATTTATAATTTAATTATTTTTATTCTATAGTTATTCTTTATTTTATAGCCCCGCGATAAAGTAAATCTAACCTAAAAGGGTATAAAGACTTTATAATTATTATACCTTAATCTCGAAATCGTCTTTATCGCCGTTAATATTAGTAATTTTCGTATTAAATATATCCTCTTCCTCTTCCCCCGATTAATATTCCTTAACGACCGGGCTACTAGGTATATCTTCGGCCTATATATTTAAAATTAACTAGTAATATTTATAAACTATTTTCTTTATATATACCGAAGTTATATCGCCCGTTATTTATCTTTATTTTTAGGTTATATTTATACTATAGAATAGGGTAGGGATTATTTTCCCTTCCCTTCTCTTCCTTAGAGGAAAGGGAAGGGAAGAGAAGGGATAAATATAAAGTTATTCCCTTCCTTAATCTAGGGAAGGGAAGGGATTCTTTATTATTCTCTTCCTCCCTTCTTAATAAAGCTAGCCTTATATAATTTATATATACGTATATATATACCTTATTAATTAGGATAATAATTAATATAAATAATCGATATCTTTAAAGTCGTTAATAGCGTATTATTAATTATACTAATTATTATTCCTATTAATAAATTATATCTACGCGTATCTTTAGGGTTATTATAGTAACGATAATATAAATAAAATATATTAAGATTTAATAGCGCGATTAAATAGACTAATTATTATACTACCCTCGATTTAAGTAATTAATATATACTATAATATCTTAGAACGACGAATCGTAGTTATTTATATATTAATTTTTAATAGGTATCCTCCGCGTATAAAATTATACTAGTCTTTATATTAAGTCTTTATTTAGATCTTATTCTCTAGCGAATTTTATTCTCGCTTTAATTATTAATATTTATTTACCCGCTTAATATTTTCGTTAAAGTCTTTAAAAGTTTAATATCCTTCGTTTATAAAGTAATACGCTTACCGTATATAATATATAAATTAGTTATTAAATAATTTAAATTATAGTCTATCGAGGGATAATATAGGAAATAAATTTATTAGAGAATATATATATTAGATTATGTTTTATAGCCTTTTATAAAGTGTTAATTATATTATTTTAAAATCGTATATCCTTAAGAAGATTTTAGTAATAAATCTCGCGGATTAAATATAAAAAGAGTACTTTTAGAATTAATAAATCGAAAGTCTTTTAATATCTTTTAATTTCCCGGAGTATTTTCGTTAATAAGGATTAATATTTTAATTAGGATAAAGGTAGTTAATAATAATATAAAATTTACTACCCGGCTTTATACGTCGTCGGGTAGATATAAGAATCTAATTTATTCTTCCCCTCTTATTCCGCTTAACTTTAAGGATATAAAAAGCGGCTTTACGTAGAAATTTATTAAGTATTAATTTTATAATAATTTTACTATTAAGTAGAGACTAAATTAATAAAGAATTAATACTCGAGCCCTCCCCGTTATTTTATAATATTATTTAAATTAATTAAAGGCCTTTTCCTTTCCTTATTTATATATATTAATATATTATTTATATAGAATTATAGAGGGGAAAATACGTACTATTTCTAGTTATATTTATATATTTAGATTTATCTTTAGATTTACCTTTAGGTTTACTTTTAAATTTACTTTTAGGCTTAAATTTCTATACTTTAAAGACTTTATAAATAATTAAAGATTAATATAAAGATTACGATAAGGCCGGAAAGGAGGTAATATATTTATTACTTTATAAAATCTCTAGATTCCTTTAAGGCCGGTCGCGTTTATTAATAATTATATCTAGATTTATAAATTAATATAAAGATTAGGATAAAGCTAGGATATATAATAAAATAATAAATATTTATTTTTAGTTATATTCTTAGCGTTCTTTTTCTTTATAAACTCTCTATTTTTTACTATCTATTAACCTTCTACCTAACGAGTAATCGAGGTATTAAATTCTAATTTAATATTACTCCTAAATTATCGACGAGTATTAAAAAATATTATATTAATATTTAATACTATATTCGACGGTAACGGATTCTTATTTATATTTAAATCGATTTCCGAGTCCTAGAAAAGATATTCGAATCCTTAATCTATATAATTTCTGTATACTACGTTAGAATATTTATAATTATATATTAAATTCCGGTTTAAATATAATGTATACGACCTTAAACCTAAATTAATTTAATTATTAAAATTATCCTTATCTTTATTTCAATCTACTTCTAGTATTATAAAACTAGTTTAATTCGATTCGTCTAGTTCTTTTTATAGTACCGATTTTCCTTTTTTATTTAGATTCCTTAATAGTATTAATATTTCTTTATTCTTCGTACGACCCTTTTTTTTATCTTTATCTTCGAGAATATAAAAGAGCTTATTCTACTTATAGTATTAATACGCGTTAATTAGATTAGAGTTATCGTATAGGTATAAATAATAAATAACCCGATATTTATATTCTATATAAAACTAATTTAATTCTAAACCGCTATTATTATTAGACTAGTTTTTACGATTATACCGATTATTATTTTACGTTATTTCGTAGGATATTAATAAAGTATATAGTATAAATAACGAATTAAAGGGTTCTCGATTTTATTAACCTCTAAGAAATATTTAAAAGCGATTTTTATAAACGAAATTAAAGATATTATATTTTATCCCTCCGACTCCTAGTAATTAAGGTACGGTCTACTATATTTTATATATTTCGTAAATATAGTTTACCCTAAGATTTATACTAATAACTTTATTTATAGTTAAGGATTTATTATAAGGCCTAGTCCCGAATAAAAGGCTTATAGTATAGGCGACTATATTTAATAAATTAAATTAATATAATTTATCTTAATCTTTATCCCGGTAATTTTATATTTACTCTAAATATATCCGATACTATAAATCCATCGCCTTAAAGAGGAGGTATTTACTATATTAAATATATATAATTAATATTATTAATAATAGTATTAAGAGTAACGACTTTATTTATTTAACTTCGAGAGGAAGTATAGGAGGTATTTTCTATTAATCGAATTAATATTATTTATCCTAATCTTTATCTTAATAGTTATATTAAATAATAACTAAATTTATAATACTATAACTCCGATAACTAGATACGTTATTAAATAATAATAAAATTTAGTTTAGATCGAACTTACCTAGAGAGATAAATATAAGGATAAATATAAAAATAATAACGACTAACTAGGTTATTAATAATTAATTATATCGATCTTTATATATATAATATATTAAACGTGATTTCGAATTAAGATTAACGTTTTTCTAATACTATAATTAATATAGTTTAGGTATAAGTAAAAGTAAAGTAAGAGGTAGTAATAATAATCGGATTTATAATACTAAAAGCGGGATTCTTAGCTATTATTTATTTTAATTTATTTTTCGAAGTTATATACTTTCGCTAAAGACCTTTATCTTTCTACGAGCTCTTGTATCGTAATATATTAATATATAAATTAATTATTCGTACTATTATTAAACGATTAATTAGATTATTTTACGATAAAATCGTAAATATTTATTTATTTATTAATCCCTATCGGAATCTACTACCTTAACGCTTTATAATAATTTTTATATTAATCTTTAATAAAGATCTTATCTCCTAATAAAATCCCTTCTCGCTTTAATTATTAATATTTATTTACCCGCCTAATATTTTCTTTAAAATCTTTAATAATTTAATATCCTTCGGCTAAAGAGTAATACATTTACCGTATATAATATATAAATTAATTATTAAATAAATTAGATCTTAGTTTATTTAGGGATAATATAAAGAATAAATTTATTAAAGAATATATATATTAGATAGCCTTTTATAACCTTTTATAAAATATTAAAAATATTATTTTAAAATCGTATATCCTTAAGAAGGTCTTAATAATAGATTTCGCGGATTAAATATAAAAAGGGTACTTTTAGAGTTAGTAAATCGAAAGTCTTCTAATATCTTTTAATTTCTTAAAGTATTTTCGTTAATAAGGATTAATACTTTAATTAAAATAAAGGTAATTAAAGATAATATAAAATTTACTACCGGGCTTTGTATATCGTTAAATAGATATAAAAATCTAATTTATTCTTCCCCTCCTCTTTTTTAGGGCTTAAGCGCGGCCTTTAAATAAGAATTTAAATAAAATTTTAACCGCCTATATTCCCGTAGAGATTTAATTAATAAATAAAAAGCCTTAAGATAAAGACGTAACTAATATTAATATTTAGAAGTTAATATAGGATTTATAATATATCTAGTATAAAGAAAAAACTTATAAATTTAGATACTCTTAACGCTTTTATATATAAAGTTCTATACTTTAAGACCTTAATAAATTATATAATATTAATATAATTATTACGATAAAGCTAAGATTAAGGTAAATTATTTATTATTTTATTTTACTTTAATTTTTCCCGGAGGATATCCGCGTCTTAAAGGAGCCTTTATAATAGCGGATTAATATAAAAATTATAATAAAGCTAGGATATATAGTAAGATAACGAACCTTTATCTTTAATTATAACTTTAACTTTTTATATTTTACTTATCTTCTCTTTCTCTTTTATTATTTTCTAATTTATTTTTAAATTCCTAAAAATTACCTAGCGAGTAATATATATTTCTTTAATAATACTCTTTAAACGATCGAGAGGTATTTCGCCCGTATTAGGTCTCGGTAGATTATTCTTATTAATATAAGAGATCTACTCTAGTTATTTATTATTACGGGTTTTATCCCGATCTTTATCTTAATCGAAAGGGTCTTAAATATCCTACTTTATTATTATATCTTTTATATCTTAATTATTATAGGAGTAATTAAGTATAAGATAATTTAAATTATTCTACCGGTAATTCCTATACCCTCGGAAGATAAGATTAACTTCTTTTAAATAAAAGTATAAGATATACTCTTTTATATAATTTATATAAGATTTAATACTATCGAATTTAGGTTTATTTTAATTATTTAGGGCCGAATCGTCCTAATCTTTATCTTAATCGTTATTCTCTTAATAGTCTTCGGGTATTATTAATTAAATCTAGATATTATTCGAGGAATTAACCGGATAAGAATAATAAAGATATATATTCCTTATTTTATAATCTTACCTTTCGATAATATATTCGTAATTATTATATTAATATTTTTAGTATAGCCGTTAATATTTAGGATTATCCTTAGTTTATTCGTATATATTATTATTATTTATATAATTTATATAGCCTTCTAACCTTATTATATCGTTATTATTATCGACGGTCGCCTCGTTATCGTCGCTAGTATTATTATTATCTTTAATCTTAATATCTTTACCCGAGTTATATTTATTATCTTTTACTTTATTCCTAGGTATAGATAATTTATATAATTAAATAAATATTAATTAAATTATATTCTTTAATTTAGGGTAGATAAGCTAAGAGAATTAATCTAGTATATTTAATTAATTCGTATTAACGATATCGTCGAAGTCGATTTATTTTTATATAGGACCGAATAACTACGGTTAGTATATTTTATTAGAATTATTTATCTTAATATTTATATCGTAAGATTTACCGGAAGGCTAAAGTTATTTTATATATCTTTTATTCTAAAGCCCTAGTATTTAGGCGACTATTATAAACTTTATTAATATTATTTATCTTAATTTATATCCTAGTAATCTTACCCCTTTATATAATAAATTAATTACTTTATCATTTAGAGGCTAAGGAGCTATTTTCTATAAATTAAATTAATATTAATTATCTTAATCTTTATCCTAATATACTTATTTAGTATTTTAAATATTAACGATTATATAATTATAATAGTTTAATATTTTATTAATTTATAACTTATTTTTATTTAATTTTACCTTATTTATAAGGACTAAAGTACGGATAAACGTAAAGAAAATTATAACTAATTAGTTTATTAATAACTAAATATACCGGCCTTATATATATAAATATACTATATAGTATTTTAAATTAAGATAAATACTTTTTTAATAATATAGTTAATATAGTTTCGGTATAAGGGAAAGCGAGGTTATAAATAAATAAAATAATCGGATTTATAATACTAAAAGCGGGATCCCTAATTATTATTCATTTTAATCCTATAATAAAAAGTTATACTCCTTCGGTAACGACTTTTATATTAAGATAATCTCTTATCCTATCTCGTATTAATAAATTATAGTATTAATTATAGTAGTTATAAACGATTAATAAATTATTCTAAAATAGAATCGAAAGTCTAAAAGTTTATAATTAAGTCTAAATTTCGTAGTAAAAGTAACGGTATTAATTTAATTAATATAAAGATTAGGATAAATATACTAAACCGTCGACCTTCGGATATTAATTATAATATATTTTTACTTAATATATATAACCTTTAATCGTCGTATAAACTATATATCCTTTAAGGTTATAGTAATCCGTTTATTATAAATCGCGTAAAGATTAATTATTATAATTAAAATTAATATTATATATTTATAAAGATAATATTAGGTTATTTACTCGCGAGTTCCTTAATTAATATCGCCTCCGAGGCCTCCTATAACGCGTTTAGACTTATAAATTATACACGAAAATAACGTCTATAAAAAGTATATATAATTTCGTATATAAGGCGCGTAAAGGGTAGCTTCGGGATTAAAAGATTAATAATTTTTTAAAGAAACCTAATTTCTTATAAAGTAATAACTAAAGAGTTAAATTAAATAATAATTTAATTATAAAAATCTTATTAACTACCACTCTTTAATCTTCTATTTTATATCGCGACTTTTTTTACCCGGGGTTTCCTTATATATACTTTTTATATACTAGGTACTTTCTTTATTACCTTTAAATTCCGTCGCGTTCTTAATAATCGAGGGCTTTAATTTACTCTCGCGTTATTATTAAGATTATCGAGTAATTTAAGGTTAATATCGGCTATACTTTTATTAATAATTAAAGATATAATTATTAACCTAAATTAATAAAGATTTAGTTAAATCTTAAAAGGAATTTCTAAAGGAGGGTTAGAATATTAATTTACTATATATTTAAAATTATTTTTTAACGGGATATTAACCTAAAATATATAAGATAAATATAAATTTATCTTTATAATTTTCTTATCCGGTATTAATATAGTTAAATTATAACTACTATATATAACGTATCTTTATAGATTATATAATCGTAAAAGAGTTAATAATTCTTTTTATTTTCCTACCTTCTTTATTAATTTCTAAAATATATATTTAAAATATCTTAAAGTAGTAGTTTCGTTATTAATAATTCTAAATCTAATAATTAATATTCTTTTATTCTTAATTTAGTTACCTAAGATATTTCTTTTATAAAGAATTTAACGACTAAAGATTCCGATAAATACTATTATATATATATAGTAAAAATAACTACCGTTTTTCTCGAATAATTTTATAGATAAAAATAGTATCGTACCTAAAAAATTAAATAAAAGAATTAGAAATATAAGGGTTATATACCTAATTTCTTTTAGACGTCGTTTAAACCGGCTCTAAAATAAAAATTCTTTTATAACGATATTATAATAAGTATAAAGGAGCCGAGAAATATCTATAAAAGATATAACCGAATAGTTACGAGGATTAACGCCTAGAATAATATAAAAACGTATCTTATATTAAATTAATATAAGAGGAAAACTTTATATTTAGGTATAAAATTAATCTAGACTATATTATCCTTTAAAGACTAGGTATATTTTAACCCGTTTAATATATAGGTATAAAGATTAATATAAATATTTATAATCCTAATTATAGAGAAGTAAAAGAAAGGCTAATATACTATAATTTAATAACCGAGAAATAATATTTAAAGACTTCTCTAAATTATTTATACGAATAATTATCGGGCTTAAACTCTCTTTACGATCTATTAATAATATTAATATATAACGAGCGTTTAAATATACGAATTCGTTAATTACTCTCCCTTTTATATCTATAGTTAAAAATTATATTATAAAGAAATATAACGATATTTAAGATTAACTCCTTCGGAATTTATCTAATAATAATACGAAAATTATTATAACGCTAAATTTATAGTCTTCTAAAAACCGATAAAGTTATATAATTATAAATATATACTTTATTAATTAGCGATAATAGTACTACGAGGTACTCCTAGCTTTTAAATACGTAAAGGGAAAATATAATAATATTAACCTAACCTTATATTTAAGTATTATTATTTATCGTTATAAATTAAGGGATCGTATAATATTAATTATTATAAATAATATCTTTAATAATAATAATATATACTAAGCCCTCGAAATTATATTACTAGAGAAAAAGGCCTAGTTTTTAATTATAAAGAAGAAACTAGAAAATAAGATCCGCGATTTCTATAATAATTAAAATACTTTTACGAATACCGGAATTTACCGCGTTTTATACTTTTTATATATTATTTAACTAGGTTTAAAGGAACTTCTTAGGGTAATTAAAATCTTATTAATAAATAAAGACTTTTAGAAGGATTAAAACGATAAAATAAATAAATAAAAGTTTTCTGAAATAAGGAAAGAACTTAAAATCTTATTTATTTTAATAAAGATACTTCCGTATTTTAAATAATATATTAATTATTATACCGATATCTATTTCTTTATTAATATTAGGGGATATAGATTCGTAAAGCCTCTACCTATTTTAATAAAAACGGTTAACGGCGCGAGTATTTTTAGGATATCTAAAAGCGGTTAAATAATAAGAAATATTAATTAACCGGGCCGAATTAGGTATAGGGGATATATAATAAGAAATATCGAAATAAATTTACGACGTTAAAACTCTTCTAGGACGTAGCGACTAGATAAGATTTAATTTATTATATATTAATCCGCGCCTTAAAGCTAAGGCTGGCGTTAAAGGAATTTTTTCGTAAATAAATAGAATAGTTATAATTAAATAAAAATAAATAAATTTAGATAAAATACCTTATCGAACTTTATAAACCGTTCTATTAGTATATATAAACGATAGGTGTATTATATACACCGATTATTTAGATAACTTTTTCGGTTTATAACGTATTATTTAATTATTTTAAAAATAAAGAAGAAAAGTTTATAAAGAAGATTATACCTTAGAAGAGGTCTATATTAAAGAGTCTAAAAAAGGCGTAGGATAAATTTAACTAGTATTATTCTTAGACCTAATTAACCTTAGGCGGGTTATATAATATAATAACTCTTTTAAAATTAATTCGAAAAACGACTATATTTAAAGATTAGGGATAAAATAAAGAGACTAGGTAAAAATAAAAGAATTTCTATTAAAAATAATTTAAGGAGTAATTCGACCGGCGTCTATAAATTACCTAATAAAAAAAATCTATACTAAAAGAGACGTCGAGGTAGATAATCTTAAATATTTAATTAAGGGTAAAAATAAGGCGTTATCGAACCCGAAAAATCGGAGTAAAGAACTTCGAAAATACCGGGAAGCGAGTAAATCTTTTATTTATATTAATCTTTATATCGATAAATATATCTATTAATTATATATAGCGTTTAGTAGAAACGACGGTAAATTTATATTTAATAAATAAAAGGACCTTTTATTAATATTTAATTATTTCTTTTATACGGCCCGTAATATCCTAGCCGTACCTTATATAAATATTAAATATAAGCGAGTATTTAATATTACTACCTAATTATATATAGCCTAAAAATCCTATAGTCCCGAGACGTTTTTAACTTTTATAATTCTTAATTATTTTTAATTTAAAAAAAACGAAATAATAGTATCTTAATAAGATTTAGACTATAAAAAAATAATAACCCTTAAAGAGTACGAAATAAAGATATAAAAACGGGATAAGGCTACGATAAAGAGTAATAACGATTTTATAAATAACGAAGACGAAGGCGGGTATAATAATTTTATAGACGAAACTACCGTTTTAAGATTTAATAATAAAAACGAGGGAAATAGAGAACCTCTAGTCTTAATTATTAATTTAATTTATAATTAAGGAAAAGTTAAAGAATCTAGCCCCTAGGTAAAAGTTTATAAAATAATATAAATACGTATAAAAACCGTATTAATAATAAAAAGGCTCGGGAAAATAATTTAAAAACTAAAGTTTCTAAATACCGAATAAACGGGAGTAATTCAAAATATATATATTCTACTCGAGACTCTACGTCTAGCTATTTAATAAAGAGGAAGAAATCGAATATAAAATTATTCTTTAAACCGGAGGTAATTAATAAGTTTAAAGGGTTAAAGAATAAATAAGAAAATAAATAAATTTTATTAAAACTATATAAAGAACCTAGCCTTATCCTAAAATCTTTAAGAAACTATAAAAAAACGAGTAAAGCTTCGAAGTATAAAAGGAGTTAAAGGAGATATAAAGAATAAAAATATATAATATAAATCGAATAAAGTTAATATAAAGATTAATATAATTATAACTAAAAAAATTATAAACTAGCTATATTAAATACTTAAATATATAATTAGATATACCCTTTACGTTTATATCTAGAATTTTATTTAATAATATAACCTCTTTTTAACTTAAAGGGGGCCTTAAAAATATTCCCGATTTAATAATTTATATTATCCCCTTCGAAATCTTCTCCTAATCTTTAGAACGAATAATATCCTTCGCCTTTTTTATAATTTAAATATACTCCGGCCCTAATATTATCCTAAATATTTTCCGCGCCTCTTTCGTATTTTTATTCGATCTTTAATTATATTTTTCGTATTTATAATTATTAGGGTAAAGATAATATAATCTTAATATTATAATTTACCCGTTATTAACTTAAATAAATACGAGACCTATATTTATTCTACGACGCCGATTTTATTTATTAAAATTATATCGTTTATACCTTTTTAAATTTATATTAAACTAGGCGGTTATATTCTTCTAAACGATATATTCGGTAAAAATAAAAATATAATAAATTTATAAATCCCTCTTTAATAAGCCTTTTCGTTTATATTAATTTATAATTAATATATAACTGGATAAAAATTAATATAAATAATATACTTTAAGATTATATCTTTTATAATACGAAAACCCTTTATATATATATACGCGAAGACGGTATTTATTATAGTAATCGATTTTAACGCGGAGTAATTTAAATACTATAATCTAATATTCTTTAATAATATTATAGGCCGATCGGTCCCCGGATTTTACTTATAAATTAAATAAGGTTTAAATATTACGAGTCTCGACTTACTTTTTATTTTCGCTTTAAATATTATAGGTTTTATCTTAATCTAATTATTAATATATTTTAAGAATATAATTATTAATATTTAAGGAATTATTAATATTCTTTAATAATTATTTATCGACCTAATTTACGTCCTTATTATCGTTAATTACTATTTCTTTAATTAACGAAACCCCGTTTACCTAGGTAATAACCTACCTATATTTACCTATAATAATCTTATTATATATTAATAGTATCCGCTTTAAATAGGATATATTAATATAAAGATTAATATAAACCTTTTATTAATCGTTTAGATTTTAATCTATTTTAGTAATCTTTATTATTCTTATTCTAAAAGAACGTTTTATTTTTATTAATTTTTTACTTTCTTTTAGGCTCGCTAAACTATTTTTATATTTATAATTTTTACGTATTTAATAACGGCGTCTACCTTTAATAATAACGAAAGGCGTTTTTTTAATTTTATTATATTAAGGTTCCTAGAAAGTTATTCTTCGGTTTTTCTCTTCGGTTATAAACCTAGTATACGCCCTCTCTAGCCTCTTCGTAATATAGAATTTCTAAAAGGATTTATTCTATTAATTATTAATATTAATTATTTATATTAAATATATAAAATTAACGTTTCCGACGACTTATAATTTAATATTAGACCGAAGTCGTATTTAAATATTAATTAATCTCGTATTTCTTCTTCTTTAACTATAGTTTATTATTTATTTAGGCTTTAGATTATTCTTCTTTATAACGTACTAGTTATTATTATAAAGAGCTTTACTATAAAGAAAGGCCGTAGATATTAATCTAGTTATTTATATTAATCTTTATATTATTTAAATTAGGACGTCGATTTAAAATCTTATTTAAGAGTAATTAATAATAGGAGTTATATAATCTAGTAATAAATAAATAGGGTTTACTACCGAATTAAATACGATAATATAAGAACCGATAATTAAATAGTTAAATAATAAAGGAGTTAAATAATTTAACGAAGTTATTTATAAGATAAATAGTTCGTTAAATCTAGAAATAAAGGAAAAGCGGAGGCGTTTTAAAAAACCGTTATTAACGCGGCGCTAGTAATAAATCTAACGGGTAATAATATTATTAAATATAAATAACTTTAATAATCTCTATATATAAATACTGCGTAGCTAGCGTATAATAAATTCTATATTAAATTCTATAATCTACTTTAATTAAATAGTATACTTTTATTCGAAAAATTTAACGTATATAACTAGTATTAATTAAATTTATAAATATATATCCTTCCTTATAAAGCGCTCGTTTTATTATAATAATATTAAAATAAACCCTCTTTCTATTAATTTAAGACGTATTTCCGAGATTTAAAGTATATTAATATTTATTATTAATCGCGATATAAATAAAGATTAATATAAATAGTAAATATACTAGGTAGATATTTAAATTTATTTATATTATTAGCTCTACCTGGGAAGAGAGGAAGGGAATAATAAGTAATCTCTTTTCTTCCCTAGTAGTCTTTACTCCTTCTCTTCCGCTCCCTTCCTTATTAGAAGGGAAGGGAGTAAGAGTTATTCCCTTCTCTTCCCTTCCCTATTCCGTAGTATAGTTATATTATTATTTTTATTAATTAAGTTAATAATATCCCCGTTATATAACGAGTTAATAATATTATCGTCGAGTAGCGAGTTAGTAGTATCTTTTATTTATATTTTTATAATTATTTTTACGAAGTCCGGTTTATTTTTTAAATCCTTTAGAAATTCTTTAAATAAATTAATTACCGGTTATTAATAGTCCTTACTATATATATTTTTATTATAAATATCTATTATATAACCGTATAATATCTTCGTAATAATATATATTTTCGTTTCTCTCTACTCGTGCCACGCTTTTATAATTTATTCGAATATGACTCGAAGATCCATTAATATAAATATTTATATTTATATTTTAGGAGGTTATTTTACCTCTAACTTTATTACTATCCTATTTTTTAATAATATAGTATCTTATTTCGTATTCTTTAAATTTATAATAAAGCGCCGTTATTATAAAAATAACTATATTAGTAGGTAATAAGTTTTATATATTTTCGTAATACTACCCGAGCCTAATACCGCTTACCTTATTATAAAAGAATATACGATATATCGTTATTATAATAAACGGTATTAGGAAGCGACCCTTATACTAAACCCGTAAATAATAAATTTTTATTCGGATATAAGAGGTAATAGTATTTATATTATTTTATAAATCCGGAAGGGTAAACCATAGATCGAATATATAATCCGAGGTATTATTTTTAGTCTACTCTATCGTTAGGCCTAGATATTCTATTATTATTTAAATCTAACTTCGTATCTTCTTTATTATTTAATTTCTAAAGTCGGTTAAACTATCTAGGAACTACGTTATTATTAATTATTATTTAATATATAACGGGTAATATATAAAAGTAGAGATTATAATCTTTTATATTTCTTTAAAAGTAGGGATATTACCCGAGTTATATAACCGGCCTAGAACCTACGGCCTTTATATACGTCGAAGTAAAACTTTTTATTCCTTCTACGTCTTAACTATAAAGTTATTTACTTTTATATAATAGTATTCCGGTTACGGCGTTAGGTTATTAATATTATTATTATTTATAATCTTTAAAAAAAATATAGGCGTAGGAATATTTATAATATATTAATAAATCTTAAAACTTTCGTATTTTATTTTATAACGGCGGTATTTTTTATTTTAAAGGGTCGAAATTAAAGCCTATATAGTATTTTCATCGTTTTTATCTTTATATTTAATATTAGATATAATTATAAATATAGGATATAAAGGGGGCGGATATTTAAACGTAATATATTTAGATTTTAAAATACGGCGACTAAAAAAGAATAATAATATTTATTTTATTTTACTTTATTATTACCGTTTATATTACGGATATAGTTCGTTATTTCTTTACCGCCGTTACTCGCCTTATATAACCTATAAAGATTAATTACTATCGGATTAACTATTTAAAAGAAATTTACCGATAATATATCTTTTTTCTTAAGGTTCAGCCCCTTCGTTAATTTTTATTTATATTCGGTTATAAATTTAATCTCGGTAGTTACTTTTTATTCGGATATTTATACCGGTCGCTTTTTAATTTAAAAAAAATAACCTTTATTTAACGATACCTAGCTACTTTATTATTATATTATTAAATATATTAATTATATCTAAATATAATATATTCTTATTATATCGTTTACCGAATTTAAAGGATATTTTTTTATATTAAAACTCTTTTAGGGGGCTCCTCTCGTAATCGGAATTTATTCTTTATATATTAATATACCCGATATATATTCGATAAAGGTCGATAATTTACGCTTTTTTTCCGAGGTTACGATTAGTTATTAAGACCGTAAATATTTAATAATAATAACCGAGATTACTCCTATTAAATATAATATTAATTTTTATTTATAAAAGGGAGTTAATATACTTTACGGTTATAATATAATTTTTATTTTAAAAATCTATTTATTTCGTTTTTTATATAAGAGTTATTAATTATATATATTTCGTATAATTAAGAAAATATACTTTAATAACGATTATAAATAGGCGGTCCTTTTTAAAACTAAGGTTATCGGGAGAAGAATATTTATTAATATTAATATTAATTATTATTTTAGAAAGGATTATTTAGTTATTTATAAATATATTAATAATATCTTTAAAATCGTAATTACTCTTCTTTATATATTTTCTTTACTTTTTTATATTACCTCTTTCGTCGTTATTACTTTATATACCTTCGTTATAATCTCCTTAAAAGGACTTAATATATTATTATATTAATAATCGTTTTATTTAATTATATATTTAGATATATTTTTCGTTTCTTCGCCTCCTTCGTAGTTTACTCTTTCGCCGTAGTAACTTTTATAATAACTTTCGATTTTTAATTTTTCACTATTATTAAGATTTACCCGTTATTTATTTATTATATCGAATCGACTCTATTAGAAATTTATAACGTAAAGTTATTATTTAATAATAATATATAAAAATTAATAAAGGGATTATTTAGAATCCGGGATAAAAAGAGGGCGAAAATTTTAAAAAAAAGTAGTTTTTCTTTAACGCGTCGTTATCGTATTATTTTTATTATTTTTATTAATTTAATTTAGAGATCCTTAACTAAATTAAATAAAGATTTATTAAATCGGCTAGGGTTATACTAATATTAAACTCGAAATCATATCCGAATTAAATTATTATACCTTTAACTCCTTTTACTTTTTTTTTATACCGTAAAATAATTTACCTATAATATAATATCTTTAAATTATCCTCGTTTATATCTCTTTAATTATTAAAGTCCTTTTTTCTTTTATTACCTCGATAAATATACGCTAGGCCTATTAAAGGGATCGATTTAAATTATATTTTAAATACTATTTATTAAAGCGAATATTAACGATTATATCCGGTAACGGACACTTTATATACGATATAATATATTAATAATATATATTATACCGCCGGCTTTTAAATTATATTAATAGGATATAAAATTATACTATTAAACCTAGCGATTAAATTATATCTTTATATTATTCGACGATAATTAGAATTTTTATTTTATTTACGATTATTTATATAAAGAGAACCTTTACTAGCGAATATATTATAAATTAATAGAATATTACTTTATACGGCGCCGGGAGCGTCTTAATAATTTAAAGAAAAAGAATTTAAATTAAAATAAACGGCGTAAAATATTAATTAAATCCGATCCTTATAATTTGTTAATATAAATATAATAATAGGTAAAGGTAGTATCGGGGTAATTATTATAATAAATCTAGAAACTAAAATATAATAATATTAATATATATAAGAATAGATAGTCTAAGGAAACTTTTCTTCGATTATATTTATTATTTCTCTTTTATTCCTTCTAATTTAAGATATAATTATATTATTAGAAAAGTAGGTTAATATATATAAAAACGTTTATAAAGAACTTATATTTAAATAATAAGATATTTAATATCCTATACTTTTAATAAAGTATAATATAATATAAATAGGGTAGAAACTAAAAAGAATAAAATATTTATAATTTAATATTAACCGAATAATACGTTTTTTTTTCGGGTTTTACTCGGATTATTTTTTTACCTAATATAATATCCGAGTCGGATACTATATATACTATAAAACTTATAAAACCTATAAATAAACTATATTCGTTATATTACGACGCCTTCTACCGAGAGCTATTTATTAACGAAGACGAGGTTATAAAAAATATAATTATTTATTCCTCTACCGACCTCTACGTCGTTAATAATTATAATATTATATATTATTTATACCTAGAAGAATTAACGTTTAGTATACCCGGCTAATAAATTATAAATAATTATTAAATATAGTAGTTAAGTATACGATAAAAGAACGTAGGTATTCTAGAAATAACTATTAATAACGGGTATTAAATTATAGAAACTATACTACCTAAATTAATATCTAAACCGAATTTAGTCTTTGTATTAACTTAGTATAATATATAATATATATTCTTAAAGTAATTACCGTATATTAATATTAAGGTACTTTATATACTAAATAAACGTAAAAGTAAATACGATATAAAAATCTTTAATCTATATCGCTCCTTTTAATCTATTATCTTATTTAGTTATTAATAGTCGTTATCGGCCTATAATATCATACTTATATTAAATATAAGGGGCGGAGTCATAAATCTTATAAAAGAAATAAATATTAAGCCTATAAATTATAAATTATTTAATTTATAACTTAAAGTTTATTAAAGGAAAGTATTAACTTTAAGAAAAATAAATTTAGCTTATAATTTCTAGTCTAAATAATTCTTATCGTCTAGAATAAAATAATAATTATACGTTTTTTTATTCTTTTAAGATAAACGCGTAACTCGCCCATTATATTAAATATCGAAGGATTATATCTAATCTATATCGAGATTAATATTACGGAAGATATAAATTAAAGTTACTTTAATCTTAAAAATATATTTAATAAATAAAAGAAAACGATCTTATTCTTTTTTATAAATAATTAAATATAATCTTCGTCCCGTTTAATTTAATATACGGATAAATTATATTATAAAGACTCGCCGCGGTAATACTCCTCTAACTTTTATATAAATATTATTACGAGTTTTAGTTAAGGCCGAAGGGGATATATAATTAAAATATTAACCTATACCTCTAAAGCTCTAGTATAACGGCGAGGTAATAAATCGATTACTAAAGGTAAAATCTTAAATAAATTAAAACCGGTATTTATTTATAAATTATAACTTTATATATATTTACGGCCTTACGGTTTATAACTCGGCGCTAGTAAATTTATCGAGATAATAAATATAAATATTATTCTTTAAGTATTTATTCTACTTTATATATTTCCCTCTAATTTAAGGGATACTATACGATCTTTATTATTATTATACCGAGAATTTACGGAGAGCTCGTTATTTATTACTATTAAACCGTAGATTCGAGTATATATTAAAAGATTTAATATAATATTAACTATATAAAGTTTATAAACTTTATTAAAATAATTATTAATTATTAATATAGGCGGTAGTCTACTAGCCTCTTTAGTAATTAATATAACTTCGCGATACTCCTTTTATATTTCTTTATAAATTCGCGACTACTCTTAATAACGTTTTTTTTATCGAGTATTTATAATTAAATAACGGATTTATCTTATTTAATAACGAGGAAATTTAATAAACTCGATTATACCCTTAAAAATCTTAATAAAAGGTATTCGTTCGATTTTAATAAAATTAAAATTTACTTTTATTTTTATTTTATTTATAACTACCTTTTCTATATCCTTATCTAGGTATATATAAATAAGTAGATTTATTATCCTTTAATTAATATCCTCGACTTTAAGAAATATTATATATTTAATAAATAAATCTTAATATTATTACGATTATTTAATTAACTCGATTATAATTATATATTTCTTTAAGGTACGAGTTTATAGAGTCGTAGAAAAACCTTATATTAAAAGTAAACTTTAACGGTATATTAATTTATATCTTTAATATAATTCGGATTTTTTAAAACTACCCTTCGGTAATACTTTTAAAACCCGCTCTTCGATCTTTTATTTAATTTCTCGGATAAATTCAACGGTTTTACCCTCTTTAATTTTAATTTTATAAAACTCGTCTATAAAGATATATTTTATACGGAAATTATATTTAAAGTTAATACCCTCGTTATATAACTTTTTTAATTTATATCTTATATAAATAAAAATTATAAATAATTATTATACTCTCCTCGTCGAGCTTTATACTTTATTAGAGTTATAATATAATAACTCTACGTTTATATAAATAAATCGTTTATTAATAACGTAGTAATATATTTTATTAGAATAAATATAAAAATATCTAAATTTTAAAGTCTTAGTATTTATATTAATTTATTTAATTTATTATTTTAATTAATTATTTATAATCTTTACCTAGATAATAATAAAGGTAATATTTATCTTAAGAAAAAAAAGAGCGTCTTTATCTTTATATATATTAAGGTAATCGAAGGTTAATAGGTCCGTAAAAAAACGGATCTCTTAATTTATTTATAGCTTTATTTTATACGGAGGGTATTTATTATAATAAAGAGAGTCTTTAAAGTCTTTAAAAATCTTAAACTCTTTAATAAAAAAAAAATTATATTTATATATCGTACTTTAATATTCGAGAATACGGGAATTAAAAATTATAAATATTTAGGTCGACTCGGATATTAATACCGTCTAAATTAATAATAATATTAGAAAAAATTTAAAGCTGAGTACAAACCTTATTAAAATCTATATTATTATTATTAATAATCTTTCCGTAACGGGAAGCCCGCCGCCTTCTCTAAAGATATTATATAATTAATAAATATTTAGTTTAGGGGCTAATATTTTACTATTTACTTTTTTTTATAACTTTAATAATTATATAGTACGTATATTTATTTATAGATTTATTATCGCTTTTTAATTAAAATAGTTTATTTATAAATATTTATATTATATCCTCCTATTAAGGTCGGTCCTCTTCGTTAATTATAATAAGACTACGGAGTAAATAAATTACGGTCGAATCGAAAAATAAAGAGTAAAGAATTTACGGCGTTTCCCGCTCGTTTTTATTTATAGATATTATATTTATATCTACGACCCTCGCCGTAATTATTTTCCCTATATTAATATTATATAAAGACGGGTCCTTAATCTAATATAATTTATTAATAATTAAATTTTACGTCGTTTTTTCTTCCTCCTTATCATTTAATTTATAATCCGAAAAGTATTTTAATAAAGATTTAAAATCATTTAATTAAAAAAGATAAAAACGGATCCGGTAAATAATATTCTTAAATAATAAAAAATAGTATAAAAGGCTTTTTTAAGTTTTCGATAAAGAAGTATAAACGTTTTTAATCTAAACGTTTTCTCTTCGCGTAAGAAAAGTATAAATTTTTATAATATAATAACCGATCGTTATCCCGGTATTTTTTATTAACGTTAATAATTTTATTAACTAGTACCTTAACTATTAAATAGGGTAATTTAATTAACGGAGAAGTTTATATACGATATAAAGAGGGTATTAAAAATTACTATATTAATATATATTAACTAGTATATCCTATAGGCCCTCGTTATAGTCGATATTTATATATTCGTTATAAGTAGAATACTAGAGTTTATTATAATATAGAATATTATATTTATCCTAGAAGCGCTTCGATATTAAGATATAAATTATTTTATTATAACTAAGCCGGAATTATACTATTTTATTATTATTCTTAATATTATCTTTCGCGGTAGTATTAAATCGAATTTATTTAATCTAACTATCGCGGCTATATAAGATTTTAAGAAGAATCGATTTAGGATTTATAAATATTCGAGGGAGCGAGGGGCGATTTTTTATATAAAGTTTATTTTTTAAATAATTATCTTCGGTCCTTTAAGCTTTAAAATACGAGGATTTAAATAATTCCTTAAATTCTCGTTTAAGGCCTTAACGGGTTATAGATTTAATCGTTACTTTATTAAATAAATATATAAATTATTACATTATTTTATTTTTAAATATAGGAATATAATTAAGTAAATTAAAATTAATAATAATATTATTAATAATTTAACGAAAAGTAAGGTTAATTTTAATATTATATAGATTTCTACCTTAAATATATATCTCTTATATTCTCTTTCTCTAGTTCTACTTTAACTACCGGGAAGAGATTTAGTATATAATATAAACTAAGTTTAATATTTCTATAATTTTATCGGAGGTTATTTATATTAATTTTAATATAAAAATAAAGATCCGTTAATATTATAATAAATAACTTATTTATAGTAGAAAGCGAGGTTAAAGAAAATGTAATTAATTAAAATAAAATTAAGGAGGGTTAGGAAATAAAGAGTATAAAATATAATTTATAAATAAGAAAGATAAAATATAATTAATAAATTATAAAAGTATAAGTTAACTCGAGTACCTAAAATAGGTATTAATAATTTTATAAATTAAAATTCGTTATAATTCGGGCTAGAGTATCGGCCGAAGTATAATCGAATAAAATTAAATACGCTATTTAATTTATAGCCGTCGAATACGGCGGTAGTATAATTAATATTTTATTATTTATAGAAAGAACCCCCTTCCTATCTTTTTAAAATAATAACGAGCGCGGATTATAATTTATATTTATTATATAATAACTAGCTAAACCGAGCTAGATATATAATTAAAATATAATTTACTAATAAAAATAATAATATAATTAACGGTTTAATTTAAAAGGGTAAATAAAGAGCCGTAGCCGATTAGTATATACTAGATAAAATAAATATTAACTTTAAATATATAATATATTTAATACTTAACGTTTTATATAAATATACCGATTTACTACGTTATAATTAACCTACGCGGGTTTAATATCTAAAATAAAGTATTATATACCTTATATACACGCCTTAATAATAAATAAAATAAGATTTTCGCCTCTTTTATATATTTATAATATAACCGCTTTAAATTTACGAGTATAATTAACTTCGATATTATTATCGCCGATATAATATATAATCTTATCGGTAGAGTTATTATAGACTTTATCTTCGCGGAGAACTTTTTTAAATATCCTAAATTCGATTTTATTTAATATAATATTTATTAAAGACTTCTTCTCCTTTAGGAGTTTAAACGCGAAGAAAAATATATTAATTATTATTTAGGTCGACTATATATAAAAGCCCGTTTTATTAAAGATAAGAAAGCGCGCTATATAAAGAGGGTTATTAATAAAAAAAGATAATATAATACGCCGTCTACGGTTATAATAATGATTATATATATTATTAATTTTTTTAATTTTTCTTAATTTATAACTCTTAAGCTAGAGTTAAAGTATTTTAAATATAAAAACAGAGGGAAAGATTTTATTTAATTACTTTAATATTTTATTAAGTTTAACCTAATTCTTAAGACTCTTTAAAGACGTATTTATAATATACCTTTATTTTATTTCTTTCTTTAATATTATCCGTATTTCCTTATAATATAATTATTTAATTATAAAGTTATACGAAATAATCGAGACCGTTTAATTCCTAGGGTTAATATTAATATAGAATTTAATAAAAGGTAGGGAGGGTAGGGAGGAAATAATAATAATAAAGTCGTAAAGATCTTTTATAATATAAATAAAAATATAGACTATTAAGTATTAATAGGGATATTAATAACGATAAAGAGGATATTATAAATAAAAACGTCGACGTTAATATATAGGAAATAATAATAATATCTAGGTAGGTATTACTTTAAATACTTTATTAAACCTATTAAATAATATTAATATAAACGTAGTTAACGAATATCGAGTCGGACGTTAAACTATATCCGACTCGGATAACTAAATAGTAATTAATATATTATCGACTCGTCCGACTCGGATAGGTATCTTTAGTTTATAGAAAATACGAAAAAAATATTAATAAATATTAATTATATTTACTAGTTATTTAGAAAAAACTATTAATAAAAGCTCTTTACCGACGATAAATATAAATATAGTATTACTTTATATTTTATCGATTTGGACCTCGTTATTAAAAAAGTATTAAGATATTAATTATATTAGAATAATCTATTATTTAGTATACTAGGGTAGTATACGGTATAAACGCTCTATTTAAAGATTTAGTATTATATTAAATAACGGAGGTATTATAAGAATAATATCTTTACTAGATATTAATCGGTATAAACTAGAATATCTAGTTAAAGTAATATAAATAAAATGGTAATATTATTAATTATATCGTTTATTTTAATTTAAACCTAGGTAAAGCTCGTTAAGTTTATAATTATAAAAAAGCGATAAAGAACCTCTATTTATAATTTAAGGAAAAATTATATAAAATATTTAACTCGCCGATAATAAGAAAAAGCCCCCGTAGTAACGTCTTTTTATCCGATTATTAGTATTAATCGGATTTTCCTATCGCTTTTCTTATTACTAAATAAACCTATTTCCTTATTTTATTATTCTTTATTTACTTATCTAATATTATTTAGTCTAAATAATTCTTATTATCTAAAATAAAATAATAATTATATATTTTTTTATTCTTTTAAGATAAGCGCGTGATCCGCCCGTTATATTAAATATCGAAGAATTATATTTAATCCGTATCGAGATTAATACTACGGAAGGTATAAATTAGAGTTACTTTAATCCCGAGGATATATTTAATAGATAAAAGAAAACGAATTTTATCCCCTTTTATAAATAACTAGATATATTCTTTATCCTATTTGATTTAATCTACGGATAAATTATATTATAAAGATTCGCCGGGGTAGTATTTCTCTAACTATTATATAAATATTAATACGAGTTTTATATTAAATATTATCCGATAGGTTTAAACTTATATATAATATAATATAAATAACGACGGGTAAATTAATAAAAATAATTAACCTCTTTAACCTACCGTAAATATCTTAACCGAGTAGATTAATTAGTTTTTTTAATATTAATAACTTAGGCGTATCTTTAATAAAGTAATCGAGATAATAAATATAAATATTATTTTATAAATATTTATTCTAGTCTTTTTATTTCCCCTCTAACTTTAAGAACTTTATATAGAGTTTATTATTATTATATTTAAGATTTATAAAGAGCTCCCTATCCGTTAATATTAGATTTTTAGTTCGAGTAAATATTAGAAGGTTTAATATTACTCCCGCGGCGCGAAGTTTATAGGCCTTTCTAAAGTAATTATTAATAATCGTTATAAATATTTCTTTACCCGCCGCTTTAATAATCGTTATAAATCTTTAATACTCCTTTTATATTTCTTTATTAATTCGTAACTCCTCTTTATAAAGTTTTTCTCGTTAAACGTCTATAATAAAATAATAGATTTATTTTATTTTATAGAGGGGAAATTTAATAAATTTAACTATACCCTCGAAATTCTTAGTAAAAAGTATTCGTTTAATTTCGATAAAATTAAGAATTATTTTTATTTTATTTATAACCGCCTTTTTTATATCTTTATTTAAGTATATATAAACGAGTAGGTTCGTTATTCTTTAACCGATTTCCTTGATTTTATAAAATATTATATACTCGGTAGACGAATCTTAAAATTATTACGGTTATTTAATTAACCCGATTATAATCGTGTAGTTCTTTAAAATACGAGTTTATAAAGTTATTAAAAAGCTTTATATAAAAGATAAACTCTACTAGTATTTATATTTATATATTTTATTTAGTTCGATTTATTTAAAATTACTCTTAAAGAATTTCTTTCGAATTTATTCTTTAATATCTTATTTAATCTTTTAGATAAATCTAACGACGGTACTCGTTTTAGTTTTTACTTTATAAAATTCGTTTATAAAGATTTATTTTATATAGAAATTATATTTAAGGTTAATATCTAGTCGATTTAAAATCTTCTTAATTTATATATTATATAAAGCGGGGTTATATATAAATAGGATTCTTTCCTAATTAGATTTTACGGTTCCGTCCGATTTATAATATAATAACTTAACGTTTTCGGGGGTAAATCGCTAAATATTAATATTAAAATACTTTTTTTTAGTTTAGGCGTAGAAGTATTAAAATTTTAAATCTTTATCGTTCGTATTAATTTATTTAATTTATTCCTTTAATTAATTCCTTACTACCTTCGTTAAAATAATAATTAAGGTAATACCTTATATAAAATAAATAATAGTATCTTTATATTTATATATATAAGGGTAACGGATATCTAGTAGACCCGTAGAGGGATAAATATCGTTATCGGTTTATAATTATAACTCGTATAAAGAGAGATATTTATTATAATAAACGGATTTTTTAAATTCTTTAAGATCCCGAAATTTCTTTTAAATATTAAAGTAATAGTAATATAAATTAAATTAATATTCGGTAATAAAATTAAGGAAAATATTAAACGTCTAGGTCGAATCGGATATTAATACGATCTGATTTAATAATATTATTAAAAAAGACCTAGAGTTAAGAACGAAATTTATTAAATCCTAGATTATTATTATTAATAGCCCCTCCGTAATAATTAGCCCGCCGCCTTCTTTAAATAATATCGTAGAATTAATAAATATATAGTTTAGGAGGTACTATTTTATTATTTATTATTTTCTACGACTTTAACCCTCGTATAATATATAAATTATAAATAAATTTATTACCGGGTTTTAGCTAGAATAGTTATTCTATAAATATTCATATTTTATTATTTTATTAGGGTCGGTCCTCTTTATTAATTATAATAAGACTACGGAGTAAATAAACTATAAGCGAATTAAAAAATAAAGGGTAAAGAATTTATAAAGTTTCCCGTTTATTTATATTTATAAATATTATATCTACCTCGGCGACCCTCGCCGAGGTTATTTTCCTTATATTAATATTATATAAGGACGGGTCCTTTATTTAATATAATTAATTAATAATTAAACTCTTCGGCGCCTCTTCTTCCTTTTTATTATTATCGGATAATATATTAATAAAGGTTATAATTCGCTTAATAAAAGAAAGCGGGGGCGGATTTATTTAACGGGGTTACTAAATAGTAAGAAATAATATAAGAGGTTTCTTTAAATATTCGATAAAGGCGGAAAATCTTTTTAGTTAAGTCTTTTCTCTTCGCGGGAGAGAATTATAATATTTTTAGATATATTAACCGACTATAAACTCGGTATTTTTTATTAACGCTAATATTTTTATTAACTAGTATCTCGATCGTTATATAAAATAACTTAATTAACGGAAAGGCCCACGTATAATATAAAGAGGTTATTTAAGATTTCCGTTTTATTATATATTAACTAATATATCCTATAGGTCCTCGTTATAATTAATATTTATATATTTATTAAGAGTAGAATATTAGAGTTTATTTTAATATAAATTATCTTACTTATCCTAGAAGCGTTTTATTATTAAAATATCGATTAATTTAATATAATTAACCCGGAATTATATTAGTTTATTATTATTCTTTATATTATCTTTTAAGATAATATTAAATCGAATAAATCGGATTTAATTATTACGGTTATATAAGACTTTAAAAAGAATTATTATAGGATCTTTAGATATTTAAAGGGGCGAGGCGTAATTTTCTATATAAAATTTATTTTCGGAGTAATCGTCTTCGGTCCTTTTAATTTTAAAATACGGGGACTTATATAACTCCTCGGATTCTTATTTAAATTAACGATTTATAATTTTAATAATATTTTTATTAATTAAGTATAGAAATTACCGTATCCCTTTATTTAAAAATAAAGAAGAATAATTAAATAAATTAAAATTAAAGATAATAATATTAATAATTTAATAACGAGCAACTTTAATATTATTATTATAAAAGGTTCTACCTAATATTCTTATATCTTATATTCTCCTCTCTAGCTCTATTCTAACTACGGCGAAGAATTTCGGTATATATTATAAACCGAGCTCGATATTTTTAATATTTTATTAAAGATTATTTAAACCGATATTAATATAAAAGTTAGGAATTAATAATACTACGATAAATAATTTATTTATATTAGAAAGCGAGGTAGAAATAAATATTATTAATAAGAATTAAAATAAGGAGGGTAAAATATAATTAATAAATAAAGATAATAAAATATAATTAGTAAATAAAGGGGGCGAAAGGATAAATAAAGGGTACGAATTAATTTTCGATAAATAAAATAAATAAACGCGTTATTTATTTTATAATTAATAATACTAAAATAATAATATTAAACTCGTCGAAACTTAATACTAATATTTATAAAATTTTATTTATTATAACGCTAGAATATAATAAAGTAAAAGATCCTAGGTTTAAATAAAAGTAAAGAGGGTAAGGAATAATAAAATAATAATAACTAGAAACGGATATTAAAATAATATTAAATTCGCGTATTAAATACGAATTAATAGTATATATAACCAAATATTTATTAGAGCGGAATTATATTCGATTAGGTAATTAATAAAGTTATTATTATATTTAAACTATTATAAAATTATTATTAAGGGTTAATACTTTTATTTCTATAAATTTTAAAATTTTAAAAGTAACCGGATAGTAAAAAATATCCGAATCGGTTAAGGCTATATTTAATATATTATAAAGAGAGGTATAATAGGAGAAATAAATAAAATAAATAATATAGAAGACTATTTACTTTTAACTAAATACTATATTATCGGAATATTTATATAAGTCTATACTCTAGTACTATTAATAATTTATAGTTACTATTAAATATAGTAGTAAATTTAGGCTATAATTATTTCTTAATTAATATCGTACTATATTTTAAATTAAAAGCGGTAGAGTTTACCCACGATCGAGAATATTATAATTATTAAATATAATCGCTAGGAGTATAATAAACTAGTATATCGTATTATTATTAGGCGGAGGAATCCTTATACTAGCGGGTAATCGTCCCGTTTTAATAATAAATACGTTTTATAAAAGGTCCGATAAAGGGGTAAAGAGATAATATAAAAGTCTTTATAAACTTAATATTAAAAAAAAACTCTCGTATACTTATTAATTAATATATATAAACTTTTTTAAAGATCCCCTTCCCTAACTTTAATATTTAATATATAAATTTAATCTAGCCTCTTTCTCGTTTAGATAAATAGAATAATATATATAATTTCTTTTTATACTCTTTTATACTCTAAACTAAATAATATTCTTATAATATTAATATTTTATTACTACGGTTATACTAGCTAATTATTATATTTAATATTAAGAATTTATTTTTAAAACCTTACGAGGTTTCTTTAATATTTTAAAGACTAAATCCTACCTTCGAAGTTTAATATACCTAATATACGAATGGCCTAATATACTACGTAGTTCGTATATATCTCGGACGACTAATAAATAATACTAGAATTACCTAGATTTTAATTATATAAAGACTTTAAATTAATCGATATCTTACCCTATTAATAAATTTACTAGGAAAAGAGAATTTAAATTATATTATTATTAGGACGAATAAATCGATAGTATCGATACTATAAAAAATAATATTTTAATAATAATAATCTTTCTAGGTATCTATTATAATATAAAAGCCGATTTAATAACTTTAATTAAACGCGTAAAAAACGGACGTATCTTTATAAAGATCCTATAAAACCTCTAACTTATATAAATAAAAAGAATAAAGATAATATTAATAATAAAGGTCGCTTTTAAGTTAAATATATAAATATTTTTTAAAAAAATAATATATATTAAATAATTATATAAATAATAATATTATAAAATAAGTATTTTAAAACGCGGAGGATTATAAAATATATTATCCTTAAAATATATTAATCTAAATAACGGAATAAATAATTTTTATAATGGCTTTAGGCGGTACTAATATAATATCGTCTTTAATAATTATATTAATAGAATAATACTTACCGGAGTAAAGTACGGGGAGGTTAATAATAAGAAAAAATATACTAGGTTTAAAATCTTTATCCGAGTAGTTATTTAAATCGGGTATAAATTACGATCCCTTTAAATTAAAAATAAACTATATAATAATTAAATAAATATATATCGCGCGACTCTTTAATAATTCTATAAATAAATTCTTTAAAAACCGTCGATTAAAATCTTTCTATATATACTATAACTTCGACAGCGCCCTATTATTAAAAGTTAAATTATTTAGTATAAAATATAATAATACCGATAAAGACTAGGTCCGGTAAACTTTTTAGGTTTATATAAATAAATCTAATAATAAACCTAGAATATATTCTATTCTTTACTTCGATATAATATCTATTATAAAAACGTTATTAGGATATATACTATTTAATTCGAGCCTTAATTATATATTAATATATTAGCGAAATCTTAATATAGATTTTATTATTAATAAAATATATATAGCCGGCTAGTAATAAAAGATATAGGATAAACTACCTAATAACTCGACTATTATACCGGTAATAATAGGATTAGATAAGATTTATTTATTCCGAACCTACGGAGACTAATAGGCCTAGCCGGTTTATATTATTATTAGTAATTTTAAATAAAGCGTATAACGAGTAAAGACTTAATTAAGAATAATACTATTTAGTTTAATACTAATAATCTATAATTAAATAAAAGCCGAAGTATATTACTATACTTTAGGGCTTATAGTAGAGAGTAAATTAATTATAATTATAATTAATATTTATCTATACTAACCGCGTGATTTTAAAATACTTAAGGAATACGCTCGGAAGGGGATTTATATTATATATATAAACGGATTAATCTAACGATATTATCCGATTTTAATTTTTATACCTAGCGATTATAAAGAATAAATTTTAATTACCTTTATTAAAAGTAATAAATATTATTTAATATATTTAATACCGCCGAATAAATACGAATAATTACGCCCTAAGGTCTTATATCCTCTAAAAATACTAAAGTAATATATAAAATAATTATATATTTAAAGGACCTATAATAAAGATATACCTAAATAATTATCGGATATAATAATATATAACCGCCGTAACTTCGCGGAGGGTTATTTCGTAGTTAACGTCTTCGGGATCTAAATCTTTAATATATTATATACTTTAATAATAAAGAGGTTAATAAATTACCTCTTAAACTAATAAATTTAATATATTAAAAAGGGTAGAATAAAAAAAGAGATAAAAACTTTATTTAATAGTCGATTTCGAGCCGTACCTAAATATATTAATCTAAAGTATTTCCTAAATTTTAATAAAATTAGTTAATAAACGGGGGAAGAGAATAAATAATTTTTATAAATAATTATACCCGTATTTACTCCTTTACTATTAGAAAAGATACCGGAAATATTATATATAAGATAAACGATTATTAACTTTATTATATTTATAAAATATCGTTCGTATAACGAAGAAACGTTTAAATATATAAATATAATATTAAATAAAATTAATCTCTTAAAAGAAATCTTTAAGAAGTATAAATTAATCGATAAAAAAACGGGCGAGCTATATTTTAACTTCCCTAAATTCTATATCCTTATTTATATAATATTAATAATTAGATAATACGGTCCACCGGACTCTTATAATACTTAAATAATAAAGAGGATATATCTAATATTATTAAAAAACTATTATAAACGAACGAATAAATACGACGATTATTAAGAGTAAATAATAAAGTATAATATTTATTATATTAAAATTATTATTATAAAGGATAAATTAGAGTATTAAAAAATAAAGTTTATATTATTTAACTAAAAAAGAAAAAAAGAAAAAAAGAAAGTTATAAAGACCGGGGTTCTTTTATACTTTAATAAATTAAATTAATAAACGGATATAAATAAAAATATTACTTTATAGTAAATTTATAAATATAATACTCGGTATTAATATATAATATTAAATATAACGAAGATACTTAATTTAAAGGGCTTTCTCGAAGGTCTAGTTATATTTATTAAAACGAATTAAGTAAAAATATCTATATAAGACCTAACGATACCGAATACCGAAATTAATAAACGGGAGGTAGATTATAACTAGGTTAATAACTACCTAGTCTATATTTATAAAAACCTAGTATACTAGAAAATATTAAAGGAAGACTCTTCTAATCCGAGCTATCTTTATAAAAATATAATAATCTATAAACTAAATATAAAACTATATTATTATAATTAACGTAGGGATAATATATAAATACGCGAATAAAAATCGGTCGAAACGAACCCTATTACTATATAAGAAAAAAGGTTAATAAATAAGGTATAAATTATTATAAAGGTAAAGAATTTAAACTAAAGAAACTAAAAATAATAATTTATTTATTTATAAAATACCTTTATAAAAGTTTTTAATTATCGATATTTAAAGTAGGTCCAAAAGTTTTATAAAATAATAAAAATAGAAAGAGTATATTTATTATATACTCTTAACCCTAAAATATTAAGTAATCGGCGGTTTTATAAACTACCGAATATTAAGCGAAATATTTATCTCGTATTTATAATAATTAAGAGAAGGGACTTCTTTTATATTAATTTATTTATTAATTAAAATTAATATTATATTATTTATAACCCTAAATTCTTTACGAAGAGTTAGAGGGTAACCGAGGAAATTTATACCTAAATTATAAATAAAGGGCGTATATATAAATTAAATATAAAACGACGAAAGAGTTATAAATATTAATATTATAGAGAAAAAGGATTTCTATTAATTACCGTAATAAGAAATATATAAAAATAAAGGTTTAATAAAATAATTTAAAGGACGAAATTTAAATTAAATTAAATTATTATCCGATTTAAATACTAAATCGCCTATATTATTATTTAATTTAAATATTAAATCGTTTATATTATTATTTAACTCGGATAATAAATTACCCGAATCGGGTTCGGGGATAAAATCGAAAAAACGAATCGAGGGTATTATTATTTTATTATAATCGAAGATATTAAATTCTAAATAACCGGGGTAATAATATAAATATAAATACTACCTCTTAAATTAATAATATACTAAAACCGGGTATTTTAGGGATTACGGATACGAGTTTTATAAAGAAGAGGAAACGTAAAGAGTCTATATTTAAAAATATTATAAATAAAAGCGGGATCGTTATACGGATTAATATAATTAATTCGTTATCGAGGAAGGATAATATATAGGGAGATAAGGATAATAACGAATAATAAAATATAAATACGAATATATAAAATAAAGATAATACTATATAGAGGATTAAGAGGGAGGAGTTTATTATAATAACTAAACTTAAGGAATTAAAGAGTAAAAGGGATATTATAAAATAAATATATTATTTAAAGCGTAGGAAATAATACTAATAATTATTTATAACTTTAACTATAATTTAATTATATTTATTTATATCGGCCTAGAAGTTAAAAGTTTCGGTATATATAAAAGATTATTATTTAAAGCTTTAATATTCTTTAAAAGTATCTTTTCCGGCGAATATAAACCCGAAATAAAGACTAAATCCGAAGATATTATCGAAATTATATTATATAATATTAGCTCGAAGGTAATTACTTTTTTTAATAAAAATTTATTAATCTTTAAATAATTTAATAATTAAAGGTAAATATTTTTATTATATTTCCCCCTCCCGTTAAGGTACTCCGATAAAAAGGTCTTCCCCCGAATAAAGTTTTAAACGGATAAATAATAAAGAAAGGGGATAATTATATAAATAAAAGATTATTTATTTATTTTTTATCTTTTTACCTTTACTTTTTTATATTATTATATTATCTTTTACTCGATTAATTATAATATAATTAAAACTTATATATTATTATATACCTTTATTAAAGTTATAATAGATATTATTTAATAAATTAGGCTAATTTCTAACCCCCCTCTTATATTTTTAATTAATTATAATTATTATAATTTCGTTAACCTTAAACTAGAAGTTACCCTTAAGAAGTATATTTATACCGAATAAAACGAATAAAAAATCGAAGAAATTCGAATACTTTAAGCCCAACTTCGTTATCTAATAACGAATATAATATTATTATTTATTTACGATAAGGTTAAACTCTAAATCGCCGAATTTCATTATATTTTTATTAATATCTTACTATATACCGTTTATATTATACTCTTCGACGTAATTATTTATAATATTTATACCGTTAGAGATTAATACTAGTAAATTAATAACTTCCTAGATATCTAATATTAATATATTTATAATATTTTCTAATAAATAGAAAATAAGTAGGTTCTTTTAATCTTCGTTATTTATAGGATTAAAAATAAGAAGGGAGGTTATATCGAAGGGGTCGCCCCTTTTAAAAACTATTATAATCGAGGCGCTTTAAAATTCGGGTAATTTATTTACTCCGTAACGATAATAAATTTTGTATTATTAAATATATATTATTTTTACCCCGAATATCCTCCTATCGATCTCTATTTTATTTCTTTTAATATTTTTATTTATTTATATTCATTATACTAGAGGCCTTAACTTATATATATTTATACTTTTTTAAATATTTAAATTATCTATTACTTCTTTATTTAAATATAGCGATCTTTTTATAATAATTATTATTTTTAAAATATTTCCTAGAGTCTAAAACTTTACTTTTAAATTAAATATTCTTCGATATTTATAACCCCCCTAAGGGTAAATAGCCTTAAATTAAAATATTAATAATAATTATATATTCTCTTTATTATTAATAATAACGCTAATAATCTCCTTCTTAATCTTTTATATCTTAATAGATTTAATATTAACGGGTTTATTTAATTATAAATTGTATAATATACGTCTCCTTTATCTAGTTAATACGAAAGATATAGTAGAAGACTAAGGTTATTAATAAAAATCTAAAATTAAATATTAAAGGAGTATTAATACGTATAATTAAATTATTATCGGAATATTATAACTTTTAGGAGCTTTAAATAAGAATAATTTTTAAAAAATATAATAACGCCGGGAGCTAGTAAAGGACCTTATATAACCGAGCGACGAGTATTAAAAAAAATATAATTACTTAAATAAAAAATAATTTATATATCTTTTATCTTTCTCCCTTTATTTATTTATATTATAATACTACTCGTTATATCTAATTATAATATAACTAAATTATTCATACTACTACCTACGTTTATAATACGATAGTATTTTTATTATCTAATAACGAATATAGAGCGCCTCGGAGATTTAACTAAATTATTTACTTTATAGTAATAACGAGTCTTATTTTATTAAATATATAATACTCTAGTACTAAATATCCTCTTATCGATCTTTATTTTATTTATTTTAATTTCTTTATTTCTTTAGATTCGTTTTTTCTAAAACCTTTATTTTCTTACTTCTTTATAAGTTATATATTATACTAATTATTATTTTATACCTTCTAATAATTATTAAATTATATTTATCCGTATATATCTTTAAATAAAAGAAATTAATTTATAATTTTAAATTTAACTAAACTCCTTAAATTTAGATAAAATAAAAATAATTAATTTATATTTATAATAACTAAAGGTCTTAAAGGCCGGCTCGTATCTTTAAAAATAAATTAAAGATTTTAACGGAAACTTATTTAATTAATCTTATACGAAATCTTATAAAAAAATATATTTAAATAAAGGATTATATTAACCTCCTTACTTTTATATTAATTAATAATTTTATTAATTCGAGTATCTTTAATCTAATAAAGAAGGTTAAAATAAAGAGAAGAATAATCGGTGGTTTAATAAAACCTAATTAAATATAAAAGGGCGAGTCTCTTTAGTAATAAATTTAAATATTTAATAATAAACGTTAAATTTATAACTTCGGGTATTATTCTATTAAAAATAATCCGGATACCCGAGTTAATTATATTATAACGAGGAGAAAGGAAGATATTTTCTTTAATTTAAATAAACCCTATATTATTATACTCGGTATTTATAATAAATATTTTAATACTTTTTTATTATAATCGGTGCTCTTTAAATATTTAACCGCCTATATTCGGAAAAAGTAAATGAGCCCCGTTTATTATTATTTAAGAATATTTATTAATACCCGTCTAATCTCTTATATATTATTAACGAGGTCTAATAAAAAACGGATAATATTAATATTAAATTAAAGAAATTATTAGAGCCGTTAAATAAAAACCTTCTAATAATTATTATATAAAAAATAATAAAATTTAAATAGTAGATTAAGAAGTATATTAAGGGGGGCGTTTAAATTAATACTTTTAAAAAAAAATAGAATAAGTAGGTCTTTTAATTTCATAAAATTTTAACTAATTTATAGTTAATTTTTAAATTATTAAATCCGCTAATACCTAATTAATCTTATAGTATATTAATTAATAAATTTATAATTACGCCTAATCTTTTAAATTAAAAGAATATTACTATCTTTAAATTTAATTCCGAATTTAATATTAATATTAATAATAAATTAAACCTTATATTATTTAAAAGAAAAAGATTATATAAATCGATATAACCTATATTAAATAAGTTTTTAAAAATCATTCTTTATTTAAAAGATTATATTATATCCTTTAAATACTTTAACTTTAACGAGGTATATAATATTATTTAAAATATATATATTAGATTTCTAGGGTAAATTTATCTTAATATAATAAAGAGAATTAAGTTTTTTAATAAATATAGAAAGTTTTTAGAAATTATCAAAACCTAAATTAAATATAAAAAGGAAAATCTATTAATTAATTTAAAATATATTTATATTTAAACTCCGTTATCTAAATCCGTTTAATACTAGAAGATTTTAAAAGTCCTATATATAAAAAAAACGATCGAATATTAAACTAGGATCTCTATTAAAGCGACTTTAAAAAATAAAGTTATAAGGGTATATACCTAAAATAAAGATAATATTATAAAGAAAATTAAAATTAAACCTAAAATAATACCGTAAAGAAAATTAAAATCGAGGAGAGTAAAATTATTACCGAGCTTAAAATAATATTATAAAGAAAATTAAAACCGAGGAGGGTAAAGTTATTACCGAGTTTAAAATAATATTATAAAAAGGATTAAAAGGGAGGAAGGTAAATTTATTATTAAATTTAAAATAATATTATAAAAAGAATTAAAAGAGAGGAGGGTAAATTTATTACCGAGTTTAAAAATTTAAAATATAAAAAAGAAATTATAGAGTAAATATTTTATTATACTATTAAAGTTAAGACCCTAAATAAAGATAAAGTTAATAATAAAATTATATTTTCTTTTAAAAAAAAAGATATTATTTATAAACTTAAAGATATTCTAGCTACCGAAATTATATTTATTAATTTTTTTTTTTTTTTCTCCGATAATAATCTTAAAGCCGTATTTATTCTATTTAATAAATATAAAAACCTAAAGATATTCTAGCTACCGAAGTTATATTTATTAATATTATTTTTTTTTTTTCTCCGATGATAATTTTAGAGCCGTACCTATTCTATTTAATAAATATAAAAATTTAAAGATATTTTAGCCACCGAAGTTATATCTACCGATACCGTTATTTTTTTTTCTCCGACGATAGCCTTAGAGCCGTACCCGTTCTATTTAATTAATATAATAATATTAATAATTTCTTTAACTAGGCTCTAAAGGCTTAGAGGTTTTTAAATAACTCGGATAATATTAATAACCTAATAGATATCCCGGTTATAATGAATAATATTTAATAATTAATTATTATAATATAGGGAATATATATATTCGGTTATATATTAAACGAAATTATAAAGGCGAAGGGTAATAAAACTAATAATTTAATAAAACTCGAAAATCCGGTTTTAAATAAAGTAAATATAATTTTAATTTAACCGCGTAAAGTAATATCTTTATTTAATTATATATTTACCGCTTAAATAAAAGTTTAAATTTATAAATATAAATCGACGTTACTTCCTCTTTACTAAATTATAGTTACGAAGATAATAATTATTATTATCGTTATTAAAGTAGGAATTAAATCTAAAGAATATTAATTATAGGAGTTACGATATAAATAATAATAACTCTAAATTTATTATAAAGTATATCGAAGCGAAAATTAACGCGGTGTTTATCGTTAAATATTATAAACTAAAGACCTTAATTTTCGTAATTAAATTATTTACTTTTAAGATATTTATTAATAGGGTTTATATTAATAGTATTTTAATATAAAGAGAAGACCGACTAGAATCCTATTTAAGAAGAGATTACCGAATAAATATCGCGGTAAATAATAGCGATATATCTTTAATAAAGGTTATATCTACGGACTTAATATTATAAAGATAAGATATTACTCGCTTTACGAGTCCTTTAATTTAATATTTATTTATTTTATTAATAATACTAATAAACTAAATATTTATAACGTTTATAAATAAAAATTCTAGGATATCCTATCGTTATTCGAGTCGGATAAAATAGTTTTTTAAATCGGATAAAATAATTATCCGAGTCGGATATAATAAATATTTAAATCGGATAAAAGTTATACGAAAATACCTTATAACGAATTTTTTTATAATTTTCTACGATTATCGTCCGCTTTTAAGGCGTTTTAGATAGTTTATAAAGTAATTTAAAAATAAAAACGTAAAAATTTTAAATATTATTATTAGCGAGAATACTAGGTTATATTTAAACCGTTATAAACTTTTTACCTATAAAGTTAAATTATTTATCGCCGTCTAATTTACTAATTATATTATCGACGTCGTCGATATTTTCTTCGTTATTATCTTTACTATTAATAGTACTACTATAATTAGAATAAATATTATTAATAATAATAAGAGTAAGATAATTAGAAAGAGAAATCTTATTAATATTATATAAAAGTTAGACGTATCTCGTGTAAATACTTTAAACTAGGTACTAGTAGAGGCGGTAAAGATTAAAATATAAATATAAATAACGATAACTCTAACGGATATAAAGGAAAAAATAATTACGATAATATAATTTATAATAAATATTAGTAGTGAATATTAGATATTAAATAATAATTAAACTTAAAGCTTAATAATAGGTATATTATATTAATAGAGATTAACGTATAATAAATTTACTAAACGTACTTCGAGTATATTATTAATAAATTAAATATACTATCGGGGCTAGTAATATACTATTTATAAATAATAGATACTAATTATACTAGGAGTATAGTATTAATAAATAAGAGTTATTAAATTTATTAATAAATTATTAATAATAACCCCGAGTTATTAAATTTATTAATAGGATACTACCTGGACCCCTAATTTACTAAATTTACTAATAAAACGTTACTAGCTCTATCCGTAATTTAGAGTTACTAGTAGGATACTATTAACCCTATTCGCGCGGTCGGTAACTAGAGTTTTAATAGGAGTTTTTGAGATTTACTAATACGCGTTAATAATTCGTTACTCTTATAACTCGGCGATAAAGTTATTCCTAGATCGTTTCTTTATAGAGGTAGATAGTTTAATATTACTCTTCACCTCTAATATAAAACTCTTTACTTTTACCCTATAAGATTATAACTCGCCTTTAATTTACTTTTATATTTAAATAAATTTAGGCTATCGCCGCCTAAATACTAGCGGAGCGGATAAAATAGGAGGGTTTTCTTAGTTATTAAGGACGGGTTTATAGAATCATATCGGCTTCTTAGGCTAGCGGGCTAGCGATAGCGAGGTAAAAGAGGGGCGTTTATAAAGAGGTAAAGAGAGGCGATAATAATAAAATAAGAGTAGAAAATTTATATATATACAGTTTAAATAGTGGTTAGTAATTAGCTAATGCAGGGGTACTTAGACTTATATGAGGATTATATATAAATCTAAGTACTGCGGCATTAACAGCTAAATCCGAACTGTGCTGTGCGCCCCCTGGTGTGCGCCCCCAGGACTTCCCGCCTTGACAATGATCGTCCTCCCTTGGCGTCAACCTGGTCCAAAATGTGCGAGCCGGAGCAACAAGCTACCCTCAATTCTCTTGGCCCTCGTTTTGTAGGAGACTCATCCTACACATAATGGCGTGTTGGTGTAAAGTGAGATATCCCAGCGAGGTGGGGCAACAGATCTGTGATATAGGTCTGTCTATCAAAGTGAAGATAATTTCCTGATAAGAGTTCTAGGCTCGCTCCTCACCATATCCTTGGAAATTCGCAACGAGTCAGAGGCAAACGGTCAATTCACGACTGGGATGGCCAATCTAGGCAAGACTGGCTGATCTCGTAGGGCTGCGAGAACAGAGAATAGCGTGCATACATAGCTGGCCATTGCCGATCTGTTCTCTTCCAGAGTGTGTAATCTATCGAGATGAGCGATACTGTGTATTCGGGCCTCGCACGGTCTCATTGTGTAGCCAGGTTCGGTGTGGTAGGAGAATTCTTTCTAGATGAGAACGTGATCACCCAATTTCCCCTAGGGACTAGGGTCATCTCAGTAGATAGATGTGGACGCTCAACCTGGACCACCATCACACATATCACTGGCGAATTGGCTGATGGGACACCCAAGCGGTATTTCGTCAAGAGTGGGACAGAAAATGCCGGACAAGCGATGATGGAAGGCGAATTTGGGGCCATGACAGATGTATAGAATCGTACCGTCTCTTATTCAGAAGCCTGTTGCTTGGGAAAAGTTCCCGCGCGAAAGTCCGCAGAAATACTTCTTCCTTCGCGAATTCGTGGACATGACCGATCAAACGCCTGATCCCGATCGATGATGTGGTAGAGTAGCAGAATTGCACCGGAGCAGTGTATCACCCAGTGGGGAGTTTGGGTTCCATGTGCGGACATAAAATGGTCGAACCCCTCAGGCGACTGAATGGGACAGCAGCTGGACTTCGTTCTTTCCTGAATTCATGGCTCATGTGATGGGTCTTGCTCTCACCACCAACGGTACCTGGAAAGAGCTCAGGGAGGTTGAGGCGGTCGTACGCCATTGCAGGATTGACCAGGCTCTCGAAAGGGAAGGGCGAAGTGTAAAGCCATGCTTGATTCATGGTGATTTGTGGGAGGGCAATACTGGCACTTCGCCCGGGACGGGAGACATTACCTGTTCGATGCCGGCTCATACTACGCGCACAACGAGATGGAGATAGAGGATTTGCGATGCCCATACAATAAGATCAAATCGAAGATATACGCGAAGACTTATTGGAAACATTGTGGCTTAAGCGAACACGCGGAGGAGTGGGACGACCGCAACCGAACGTACAGCGTACATCACGACATCATATACTCGATCAACCATATGACAAATTGAAGCAGTGCAAGGCGAATGTAAGTAAATCATCGCGAGCGATCTACTTGGGAACTGATTCGAATTTAGCGTAAACGAAAACATGTGCTATCTTGTTGAGAGGTACTTCCCTGGTGTGGAATCTGACGACTTCGGCGAAGGTGCTACTGGAAGGCATTGTTCATCTCCAACTATTTAGAGCAAGCAAGGTACAAGGACAGGTCTACATTGTAACTATGTTCTTCGACAATCCATACCCAGCGATGCATGAGGTCTATGAACATTGACAACAAGAAAAAGTCCGGGGGGATAATGTCTCTCACGTAGCTGTTGATAATTTCGAAGTGGACCGAAGCGTGCTTTTTAAAGAAGGTTTTATTACCAAGCAAAACATGTAACTCAGCCACATTGGATGAACATTTGACCATCAATAGGAATTGATATCTATGGTTTCCAATGCACCAGCTACAAGTAGTGCACAAAGTGCTGGATTTTCCGGCTAGTGCGTCAGAGTTATTATTGTGTCACTTCCTGAAAGCTTTGACCTCCCATCTCCTATGCCAGAATTAGCAGCTTCAGATGGCTATGTCAAGTCAAGGCCATGCATACCACCAGGCTTTGAAATCTTGCGTCTGAACGTCTATCCCAATATCCTTCAATGCCTGTGTGGACAAGTGCGTATCATACGGTCTCTGAACACTCGCCTTCGGGTCATTGCCTGTCTTGTCTGCGACCATACCGTTAAGTGGCAGGTCCATGATCTCTGCAAATAGCTGGCATATCTCGTATTTAGTCATCCTATCCTCAGACGAGAATTGTAGGATCTTTGGTAGTTTAAGTCCAGCTTCCCGATTATCCAGATACTTCTTGCTAATATCGAGGCAAACCCGAGCAACGTCTTCCGTATTCGTGGGGTAACGCTGCGCCCAGTGGTCCATCTTAACCTGTGCGTCCTTCTCTTGAGATTTCCACAACGCGTCCATCAGAACGTTGACAGCGCTCTCCCTTGGCTCATCAGCCTTGCCATATAGGACAGGCACTCGTAAGACAACCCCCAGATCGTACTGTTTTGTAGCTTGTAATGTTGCTTTCTCCCCATCCAGCTTTGTCTGACCGTAGAGGTTGGGGGGCGATGGCTCTGCATCAGTCTCGTAGGGCGCTTCCCCAGACTTGCCAGGGAAGACATAGTCGGTGGATATGTAGATGAGTAAGATGCCAGCTTTTGAGGTCGTTTCAGCTAGAAGCTTGGAGGCTTCGACATTGATCTTTCTTGCACCCCCTGGATCGAGATCACACTTGTCCGGGAAACGGTTTGCGGCACCTAAACTTAGAGTCAATCGAGGATTGTCGTACCCACAGTGTGATTGGACAGGAATAAGGCTTACAGTGCACCACTACTTCTGGTCTTGAAGCCGACAAGTCAGCCCTTCTGTTCCATCGAGGCTTCCGACAAGGACGTCCAGGTAGGGCAGCAGGAAAGATGCCTACTTGACTTCTTGCAGCGTCGACTTGATCTCAGCCGGATCAGAAAGGTCGACCTTGAGGATAGCTGGAGGATTAGCCCTAGTCAGGCCAGTCCCTACGGCGTTCCATCCCGCCCTTTCGAAAGCCAGCATCACTTGACGTCCAAGCAAGCCAGTAGCACCAGTAATCAAGGCTGTGCTAGCCATGATGCAGATTTGCAGTATGGCTTCGGGTTAATAACGCGTTGAGCTTTCGTATTGACGGTCTGGTTGTGTTAGAGTCGCGGTCTGGAAAGTGAAAAGAGGGTGAAAGTACTCGCAACGGCGGCACAGCTGCAGCTACTTGATTTGCACGATGGCGATCTGAAGCTACGTTTCTAGTGATGGAATGGCGGGCCTGCCTTACTTCTGTCCACTCTCACCCAGAATCTCTTCTTCACCAACGCCCCTAAAGGGCGATCAGCAATGAAAAGAATTTGTGTCTTTGGTCAAGACTGATTGTTTCAAAAATTCCCATACGATCCGAAGACCATAAGGAGTGGTCATAGTATAGTTTTCAACTAGCAAAAACGCGATCTCGGACGAATCCTCACTGATACGCGTAAAGCCCTTGCACTTAGATGGGGAGGAAAAGAAGGAAGTGGGAGGAGCGCGTTGCCTCAGTCCCTCAGACCTGCCGAGCCACCGCTAAGCCCCTTCGGGTTAGCTCCCGTTCACTAAGCCCCTTCGGGTTAGAAATACTAACTTCGCAGCTAAACGGCGGCAGGTCTGAGCGCAGAATCCTATATTTTTATTAAATAGCCCTTATTTATAACGATATACTTAAGAATAATTAATAAACTAAATTAATTTATTTTTTAATTCTCGTCGCGAGATATATCGATAAATTATTAGACTTTTTAAAAATAAAATTAAAATCTTTTATAGTAATTCTTTATTATCTCTCGACTTACGTCGATTTTAAAAAATACGATTTCTCTTATATTTTTCCTTTTCGTGTAATTTATTATAAAAGAATTTATTTTTCTTAATTTTTTATTTATTTAATATAAAATTTATATATTATCTCGCCCCGAGTGAAAGAATAAAAAAGAAATATTAAATATTCGTAGATTTATAAACTTCGACGTTCGAAAATTTAAGAGGTTAGAAAATCGAAATAAGGAAAATCTGGCGAAAGTATAAATTCTGCGTTTAGACGTAGTAATACTCGTTCTATAACTAAATATTAACCAACCCGAAGGGGCTTGGTGTGACACCACGTCTGAGGGACTGAGGCAAGGAGCGCGGTTTCTATACTGAATGCTTAGTCAGCAGCCGAACCCCCGCCCCCCCCCCCCAAGATTTATACTTGGGA